>JABAOF010010090.1_pt1 | contig 31581 bp, 27 predicted proteins | sample 7062171 | NCBI WGS metagenome assembly JABAOF01 (sample SAMN14538628, study PRJNA623070) | marine sediment metagenome | biome: marine biome [ENVO:00000428]; feature: marine pelagic biome [ENVO:01000023]; material: deep marine sediment [ENVO:00002113] | place: India: Gulf of Khambhat ...
CTGGGGTGACTTGTCCAGGGACGGCTCAGCGGCCTTCAACGGTCGCTTGGCCAGAATGCTCGGAGGTTGGCCCGACGCCGCCTGCGGCTTGGTCGGCTTAACAACCTGCGGGGGTGACAGCAACCGGTCAGCTGTCTGGGGTGACTTGTCCAGGACAAGTTCGGCGGCGGGTGCGAGGTGCCAAGTTGCTCGCGGGGATCGATCTGCTGACGTAATCGGCTGCTGTTGTGCGGACGGTTGGGGCCCTGGTTTTTGAGCGACTGGCACTGAGGCGATCGGGCCGGAGGAGGACGGCAAGCCGGGTGACTTGAGGGATAATTTCGAACCGCTGTCGTGTGGTTTGCGTAAATTCTGGGAGGGCTGCAGCGCGATACGAGTCCGCTTAGCAGCTGGGGCGACCGTGGCAACCGCACCGCGTGGCTCGGCCCGCGACCCCTGGGGCTCCTGACCGGGGACGGTCACCAATTTGTCCGCCAGCGGCGAGATGGGCATGACCCGCAGGACCGGATCAAGCCGCTCAGCAGACATTTCGGCCCTGGCCGCCCTCAGTTTCAACATGGGCTGGTTGAAGAGTGGCTCGCCACCAGGCATCACAATGGCGGAAGACGACGTCCCAGGATGGGCCGACGAACCTGGAGCGTCCGTCTTGGCAGAGGCAGCCGACAGCGCACCGATGGCAACGATGCCGAGGGTCGCCCCGAGCAGCATATAACGATCAATCACTTTGCCCATGAGTAATCGCAGGTGTGTCAAACGCGTCACAACGGATGTTGTCTCTATCCGCACTACACGACCTGAGCGTGTTATATTGATTCTGATAGAGCTTCCTTCGGACAGGCCGGGAGATATCGCTTCGCAAAAGCGGTTACATTGTCCGTTTCTAACAAATCCCCGGACAAATTATTGGCACAGCCGTTAAGCGTTAAATAATCGTTAAAAATTGACTACCTTAAGGCCGCCCAGACGGCTTTCAGCTTTGGAGCTCAGGTCAGCCGGAGGGACCAGCTGCTGGCCGTGTTTGCTCCGCTGGCTCGCCCTGCCCGCGGGCAATTTTTCCTGTTTGGCCCCCAGTGGTCGCCCAGGGGAGTCACGCCTGATTATTCGGGAAAGAGGCGGCTCCTGCCCTTGATGATGTGCCGCGTCTGCGACGGGCAGGAGGGGCTGTCGGGCAGGGGCAGCCGGAGCGAATTGGTCGTTTTGACGCGCCCCTGGGGTTTCCGGCTGCCGCTTACTGCCGTGTTATCATGCGTGCAGTGCTGGCAGTTGGAATCGCGTGAGAACTTTTCGCAAGGGCGTTCGCCAGACGAATCGAAGCCTTAGAGGTGCTGGCCGCAAACGACAAGATTTCAGCACCAGCGGAGTCCACGGTGCTATCGATCGATACGCTGGCTTCCTCGCCTCACTTGGCTGTTGTCCTTCGCCTGGCGATTTTGACGCGTCCATCGGTGGCCGGTTTTAAGCGCCTCCTGACATTCGGGACGGCCTTCGATTCACTGCCTCACAGCTTGCTCTGTCTCAGAAAAAACTCGTGCAACTCCTCCGTGTTCGCTGGATGAAGATACGTGCGGTCTGGAAACGCATCCCTAAGTAAGCTGATTTGCCGACCAAAATTTCGCATCGCGACTGACGCCCCTGGCGTACCCAGCGGGGAAATAAGTGTTCACCGACGGATTTTAAAACAGTGGCCATCCATGGCCGGTTTGACGACTGCCGTCCGCTCTGGCACGATCGGGCACGTTGGGAGCGCCGCCCCACGATACCGTTCCTGGAGAAAGATGCGGCGGAAACCCATCGGATTGAGCATGTCTGGTGGCACCTGCGCGATCCTCAGCGATCACAGGGCCACCGTCTTGGCCACTCGGCGCCAAACGCCCCTTTTTGACAATCGGCTGGAGACTCTCGGGCTGTCTCGCCACCTCCACCACGGTCCCTCATCCTTACCGCGCCTCCATCCTGACCGGCATCCCTGAAAACTCTGCTTTTTGCAGCGCGCTGATGATGGGTGTCGCCTCGGGCAGGTCGGCCAGAGTCCGGATGCTGGTCTGCCAAGGCCCATCCATCCAGCGCGAATGCGTGACTTCGGCAACTCTGCGAAATCCCAGCGGTTCCCAATTACGAATCGCGTAGCGGTTGTCGGGAATGATCAACACCACGGGGATCGTACCCGCCGGGATCAGCGTCAAGCGTGCTTCGTTGAGCTTCCGGGCCAGCCGTTTTCCACGAAACTTGGGGAAGACAAACAGATTCTTTGCCACGGCGTACCCTGGTGGGATCATCAAGCGACCCGCATACCCAAACCTGTATTCGCCCCCGCGCTGCACCCACGCGTATCCGGCCAGGCAGCCATCCACTTCGGCACAGATCCCCGCGGACCCCTCCGCCAGAAAACCGGAAAGCAACCGCGCCGTCTCGGCACTCAACTCACCAGCCTCGACCGCACGGGTCACCCGTCCGTTGGTAAGCGACACGATACCGGGATGCTGAAATGCATACCCAGAAAAATCTGGCATGACAAACACGAGCTTGGTCTGAGAACCATACGCGCGTCGCACCAATACCCGCAGCAACTGCTTTCCACTGGCCAGCGCCCCATACTGCCGAACGCGGTTATGCAGACGGCGACAGCTGCCGCCAGCGGTCACGGCAATCGTTTTGGCTAACACGGCGTTTCTCACTTGAAGATCGGGCGTACGTATCTCTGGTAGTACGGTTTGACTCGATCTCGCCAGACCAACTGATATTCCCGAAACATGGCCGAGGGCAATGAGCGGTCGCCCATCACGAAGAGATAATTGTGGCGCATCTCATGCTGGGGAGAGAAGCCCAGCTTGTAATTGTAGACGCCAGCCATGTGGTCATACTTCGTGAATCCCTCCTCAATCAACTGCCGTATCACGTAAGCAACACACACCAGTCCCGGAGAGTACCGCTGCCAAGCGGGATCGTAGTTAGTATTCCAGTCGTAGTATGTGCGGCCCTGAATAACCCCAATACGATAAGCGATCATCGTCTCACCGGCCCGCAGGACAAAAAGCATCATTTGGCCTCTGGAAAAAAGCTGGGAATGGGTCTCTTTGACGCACTCCATGTAGGCATCCGAACGTTGGGGACGATCTTTCCTGCCACGGACATCGATCATTTCACGAATTTTGTCGAACCATTGAAGGTAGCCCTCTCGATCTCGGATGACCTCTAAAGTCACGTCATGTTCCGTCTCCAGCGTGCGGATCTTCTTCCGCATCATCTTGCGGCGATGCTGGCTGAGATGACCGAGGTAGTCATCCCAACTAGGGGCGCGGATATCGGCCACAATGTTGCCAACCAGCCTTTTTGACGCACATTTTTTTCGCGCCAAAAAGGCATAAAGGGCCGAATGGTCGTTGACCGGGCTCAACAAAACGCTGCGCCACCGCGTGTGCTGGTTCAGATAGGCCCAAGCCGCCTCAAATATGTCCTCGGTTCGGACTTCTGGTGAAACAAGAATCTGAAAGAAATCACCAAAGTTCACCGGAAAAGAACGAAGGACGCGGACACCACAGCAATGCTCAAGACACAACGGCACGATCCCCACGGTCTGCCCATTCTCGTTGGCGACCATCACCACATGCAACTCACGCTTTCCTCGTAAATATTTCCACCACCCCGCGCACCATGCGTAGGAATTTTGAGGAAAAACGTCTCCTTGGTTTGCCAAGCGTTCCCACTCGCTTGCGAGAAAAGAATCATCGATATCGTCTATCACATGACTCTTCAGAAGAGTACGGCTCCTGGGACACGTCATTACAGACTTTACACTTCGCATCTCAATCTTTCCGTGACTTTACCAAAGAAAGGATCGAATAGGGTGGTCGTATAAGTGCAGGCACTGTCTTGCGGAAGCCTGTGGCTTGCGGGAGCGTACGCAGGAGGGCTGCCGTCCACATAACACGATGCTAAAGACAAGGATCTTCTTTGATGTCCACTCGTTCGATGTCGGTCCAAGCATGAAATTTAGATCTCCGCAGAACCCTCTGGGCAAATTCCTCATCCATGTCCCTGGAGAGCGTCTGCAAAATTTGTTGGTGGCGTGCGTGCTTGGCCTTCCACCTGCCGAACGAGCGGCGTGAAAAACAAATACCTGTGCATATGTCGATTCTAACTGGTGAGATAGGCAATTTGGAAAATGAGAGGTTCTCTCGCGGGAAATAGAGCACTGGGTTTGGGCATTTTGGCCGCGTCACCAACTTGGCTGGAAGCGAACAATCTCAGCGACGCTTTGGGTTGGGCTCGACCAGCCCCAAAGGCCGCAAAGGGGCAAGGCGAAGACATGCAAAAACGATGTAAGGCTATGTCATAAAATACTTTGCGTCTAGTAAAACAATGCCTTTAGCCCAGCCGTTGGTCCGGCGTTACTTATCAATAAAAATCATTCCTAAGTCCTTGAACACTGGCCCTGAGGGGGATAAACTGATTGCTTCTTTCCTTTCCTAATTATAATACGCATATTACTTATTGCGCGGATTTTTTCTATCTGTTTACGTAGGATGGGTAAAATGGAAGTCGCGTTTTGTGATAATTCGTTCAGTACCGCTCGCGAAAACGTTTGTGACGGTCTTGCTCTTCTGTTTCAAGCGTACGCTTACGCGCGGGATTTGAAGTGCGATATTTGGGATTTCAGCGTTGAAATTTGGTGTCTGCGAGCTGCGGGGGTCGCCAATTTCGATTTGCGTTGGATGGTCAAAAAGGGGCTTGTGGATCATGCCGCAGAAGTCACGAAAAATGGCGACGAGAAACGCGCATTTCAACACGATCAAGGTATGGTTTTTACCGACCGCTCGTGTTTTGCTTTGACAGAGATCGGCATCGCTACGACTACGGCCCTGGTGGAGCCGGTCAGCGAGCAGATGCAAAACATTAGGTTTCGAACAGGCAGTCTCATTGTAAATGGGAATGGTAGTCACCGTTTAAAGCTGCCAAAGTGGGATTCTGAGCGGCATCAATTGCGTTTTGGTGAATCGTTGGTCAAGGAATACAAAGTGCCTTCTCCTAATCAGGAGGCGATCTTGATGGCTTTTGAAGAAGAAGGATGGCCGCCCCGAATCCACGATCCCATTTCTCCGATTCGCGATGTCAATCCGAAGCAGCGGTTGCGCAATACCATCAAGAGCCTCAATCGGAATCAGGTCAGCCAGCTGATTCGCTTTATGGGAGACGGGACAGGAGAAGCAATTCGCTGGGAAGCGATATCGACGCAACGAAACGGGATCCACCGACCGTAACCACTCGCTAAAAACTTCTTATCTGTCCCCAACATTGCGTGTCCACCTCACAGCTTGGGCTCGGCAAGCAGCCTCTTCAGCTGCTTGGCCTGCTACTCCTGGTCCTCCAAGGATTGTGGCTCCTCGGCTTTCATCCCGCCGTATTGGTGCCACCAGCGATGACCATGTCTGTTCGTCTACCCCCAGGCCTCGGCAACCTGGCCACCCGTCTTGCCCACAGCGATCATGCCGTCTGCCTCACGCACCTTCTTGATGATGTGTTCCGGTTTATGATTTTTGCCTTTCATCGAGAGTCTTCCTTGTCCGTCAACGGCGGTTAGACTTTCGTTATCTGCGGATCTGGTTTGGGGAAGCTGCCCATCCCAACACGGCCACAGGGACCAGAATCTGGGATGACGGCAGCCCAGACTGCCTGGAGCAACCGGGGAGGGAGATTGTCCCTTTTTATCTCTGTCCAAATGCCTCATGGCGGGTGAACCACTTCAAACCCTTGCAGGGTTTCTATTTGGGATCCATCTCACACCCCCCACCTCACAGCCGCCCGACTGCATCGTTTCACCCAGATCACCTCCATATTGCCCCTTTACTGACATAGCATGAATTAGCACGATAGCTCTATCGTGGTGAAAACGACCACTTTGCGATGCGGAACTCGATGATACGTTTTTCTCTAATTTGTTAAATGTTTTCGTTGATGTACCTGTGATTGCGCATGAAGACGCAAACGGAATGAAGGCGTCCTAATTCGTCATGCGTTGGCCATGTTCAATACTGATTGCTTAAGTTTCGGTTGGCACCCTGACATACCCGATTTTCGGGATTACCGGCCACAGTCGTCGCGGGTAAGCGAGTTACTCGGGCAGCTCAAGGCATCAGGGTCAAAACGAAAACGGCTGCCGACCAAGGTCGATTTGCGTGAGTATTTCCCGCAAATTTACGACCAGGGGAATTTAAATTCCTCCACATCTCATGCGTGCATCGGCCTGTTTGAATATTTTCAAACTCGTGCCTTCGGAACACGCCTCGCGCCGTCGCGGCTCTTTCTCTACAAAACAACTCGAAACCTGCTGGGATTGAGTGGAAACGTGCCGGTAAGCTTGCGCTCATGCCTCAAGGCCATGCGATCATGTGGTATCCCACCCGAAAGATTATGGGCTTATGACGAGGAAAAACTGGACGTGCAGCCAGATGCTTACTTATTTTCGTTTGCCGACCAATATCGTGATTTTTGTTATGTCCGTCTCGACGCGCAGGGCGCAACCGGCATCACGACTTTGAAAACTGTAAAGTCTTTCCTCGCAGCTGGATTTCCGTCAGCCTTCGGATTGCCAATAGCCAGTTCCTTGTCGCAAGACGGGCACATTCAATACCGCCCCACTTTTGACACGATCAGAGACGGTCAAGCGATGGTGGCCGTTGGATACGACGACAAGCGGCTTGATGCGGCCCGCGGCGCATTGCTGATTCGCAGCTCATGGGGCAGGAGTTGGGGCGAGGAGGGTTATGGCTGGCTACCATACGCCTATGTCGAAAAATTAATAGCGCTCGATTTTTGGACGCTGTTACGCGAGGATTGGGTCGCGACAGCCGAGTATACTCGTCCTCGAATTTCAGCTTCAGTGACAGCAAAGACTTCTTATCGGTGAATAGCTGGAGTGTGGACCTGTAGGAGAAGTTGTTTAGGTGTTTCGTTGGCGGACATACCCTCACCCTCACCAGCTTGCATGCGAACATGCACCCAACCCGCTTATCGAATTCCCGGCCTACCCGAGTTTGTTTTTCCTGAAGCGCGACGGCAGGCGACATGACGCCAGGCGACATTGTGGCGGCGAAGCTCAGTTGCGTGTTGACGCATTCGCCACACATCACCTTACCCACATCACCTTACCCACATCGCCCCCACATCGCCCGTTGTTGAACGGGCGTAGCCTTTAAAAAATGGTCAATTAGGTGTTTAGATCAATGGTAGTCACAATGGCCCTGGAAAACGACCGCAGGGTATTTAACCAGGGCCATGATGTGGTTTGTTTATTTTTAGCTGTTTGGGAGCAATAACCATGAAATCTAATGCAGACACACCAACCACAATGTATGGTGCAATTCAGCTCGGCGCATTGTGGCGCCACAAAGGGAAAGCCTTGCTTGCTTTTGTTTTGACCATGGTTGTCATTGCCGCGGTAATCTTATTGCGGCCGAAATCGTATAGTTCGGAGGCCAAATTATATTTGCGGATTGGGCGCGAAACCGTTGCCCTGGATCCCACCGCTACCACAGGCACGATCGTGGGTGTAAAAATCTCTCGCGACGCCGAGATAAACTCTGTGCTGGAAATACTGCGGAGTCGGACCATTGTGGAAAAGGTTGTGGACACCTTAGGTGCAGATAAAATTCTCGCCACAGCAAATGATCCGACTTTGTTAGGTGCTTTGAGACAGCAAGTCTCTCATACCCGGCAACACATAAAAGCCATGCTACAAGCATTCGCGGGTAGCACGCCTACTAGCGATTTGCGCGAGACAGCCATTTCGTATTTGACCAGCAACCTCAGTGTGAGAGCACCCGTCTCGTCACCTGTGATTGCGATCTCGTGCCGAGCACAATCACCAGAACTCGCTCAACAGATTGTCGCAACCGTGATCGACGTGCATGCCCAGGAACACCTGCGCCTAAATCGCACTTCTGGTTCTGCTGAGTTTTTTCAAGACCAGACGAGGCTGGTGGGACGTCAACTTTCCGAAACGAAACAGCGACTACATTCTCTAAAAAATCGATTAGGTATAGCTTCACTCGATGGCCAGGTAGTATTGCTGGAAGCCCAAAAAGCCGAGATTCAGGAACAGCTTTTACGGAATGAGAGGGAGCTGGCCACGTCTGAGGCACGCTACGCCGCTCTCAAGAAGTCGCTGGGCGAGGTAGAGCCGAACATCTTCATGAGCGAGACTCGCGGTGCTGATAATCCTGCGGCGGACGGTATGCGGCAGAAATTATATGACTTGGAAGCCAAAGAGCGCGAGCTGTTGGGCAAATACGTTGAGGATCATCCTTTTGTGCGGCAAATCGCAGAGGAAGTTGCTCACATGCGCAAGGTTCACCTGAAAGAATCAGACACCCGCACGCGGTCTACCTACGAAATCAATCCCACGTGGCAAACACTCCAACAAGACTTCTGGGAAGAAAATGCACGTCTTGCCGCTTTGAAAGCCACCAATACCTCACTCAAGCAGCAGCACGCAGCCGTTCTGGCGGATTTGCGAAAGTCGAACGAGCATTCATTGGAAATAGAAGATTTGCAGCGCAAGGCGGATCTATTGAGCATAGACTATAAAACGTATTCCGAAAAATTGGAGCTGGCTCGTATCGATGCCGCGCTTCAAAAGCACCAGATCACAAACATCAACGTTCTTCAATCAGCCACCCTAACCACCAAGCCGATCGGGCCTTCGAAAAGCCTGATGGCCGGCATGGGGATCTTGATAGCCCTCATCAATGGGTGCGGCATCGCGCTGCTCGCCGACCGCTTCGACGCCTCACTCAAGTCGCCGGCGGAGGTCGAGCAAACCGTGGGCTGGCCGGTGCTTACGTCACTTCCCGAGACACCGCGACAACGCGTGCACGTTTAGGGAGACGAGGAGTAAAGTATGGCTACCTTAGCTGAGGCACCGTCTTCCTCACGGCAAGGCGTAAGGCGGCAGTCCTTTGGGCTGGTTAGTGAACAATATGTTTCACTCGTTCGACGATTAAAAATCAACGGCGGATGGTCGGCGGCGGTCCCCCGCGCACTCGGTGTAACGAGCTGCACGCGGAGGGAAGGTGTGTCGACCGTCGCCGCCAATATAGCCATCGCGGCCGCCAAAGACGCGACGGGGCCCATTTTACTGGTGGATGCTAATCTCCAGAACCCGTCGGTCGCCAGAAATTTCCGTGTCAAATCAGACGTTGGCTTCCGCCAAGTGCTTTTGGGCGACATATCGCCATCGGAATGCGTCCGTCATGCGGGTCTCGACCACCTGTCGCTCATGCTGTCGGGTCCCATCCTAGACGGCCGTCAACCAATATACAGCTCATCGTTTACTGCCAAGCTGCTGAGCAGTCTCAAGAAAGAGTTTCACCTGATCGTTTTTGACTTGCCCCCGGCCAGCGAGATTACCTCATTTCATTTCCTTACCGGTCAAGTAGACGGTGTACTGTTGGTAATCGAAGCCGAACGTATTCGGCGTTATGCCGCTCGTCAGGTAGCACAACAACTTGCACGGAGTGAGGCGAATATGCTGGGCGTCGTCTTCAACAAACAGAGGCACCAGACGACGGCATAACGTTACTTATGATTGGGCAAAACTACGGCGCGCCACCGCAAGGACTTTGGGGGTGTCTGCTGCAGTGCAAAAGATCCTGGTATTGATTCGGCGAAAGCTTACAGGGCGAGTCACGTCACCCAAAGGGACGGAGTGCGCGAGGAACCAGGATTTTTGATGCCGCAGAGCAACCGACACAAGATAGACAATCCGCAGGGAGGCCCATTTTTAGCGACCAAATCGGCCGGATACGCAACTGAGTCTGCGGGGATAGTAGCAAGATCATGCAACTAGCGGTTCAACGTGACAACGTGCGGTTGGTTCGTAAAAGCTATCAAATCGTCAAACGTCTGATGGATGTTTCGATATGCTTGTTGACTTTGCCATTTGTGTTACCTGTCCTGGCCATATGCGCGATAGCTATCTGGCTTGACAATCCAGGGCCGGTGTTTTTTTCGCAGTTGCGGACGGGCCGAGGCGGCCATCGCTTTAATATGTACAAATTTCGTACAATGCTAATTAACGCGGAAGAACTGAAAGCCAATTATGCACATTTGAATGAATTGACGTGGCCCGATTTTAAGATTACGGATGATCCACGGGTGACACGTGTTGGACGGATTTTGCGAAAGACCAGCCTGGACGAGTTGCCGCAAATTTTTAACATCATCAAAGGTGACATGAGTCTGGTTGGACCACGCCCGACGTCATTCGATGCGAGCACGTATGATCTTTGGCACACGGAACGATTAGAAGTGCTGCCCGGCTTGACGGGACTTTGGCAAATTAGCGGTCGTAGCAATATCGATTTTGACGAGCGTTTGCAGTTAGATATTGAATATATAGAACGTCGCAGTATCTTGTTGGATATCTCGATTTTGTTACGCACATTCTTTGTGATTTTCAGCCAACGTGGTGCCTATTAGGGGCTCATTGTGAGCTGGACCCTTAAAAATTCATGTTGAGCGCTGAGGCGAACTTCTTTGAGGTGCGATCACAGTCAGCGACCGGCTAGACCTGTCCGAGGTCTGATGAAGTCGCAGTGGCTCGTTGCCGTATGGGGCCCGACTTGGCCCCTCCAAAGTGTGGGCCGCGACTTGATATCGATTTTCTCGGCTGCATGCCTCGTTCCTTGGCTCGGCTGGCCCTATCCCACCACCGCCGTGCAGGATCCTGGCCACTGGTGAATTTGCTGTTGGCGAGCGAACGCCAAGTGCGCCGTCAGACCCAGGCAGTGGCAGATGTCTCACTCGATTTCGACAGCCTTTTTTCGTCCACCCCAGCTTTATCTGCAGGCCCCCATCTGCTCGACAAGCTCCGCTTCGGCGGCCTCAGTCTGCGGGCAACTCCAGGGGCCCAGCTCAAATACTCCGCCGCGTGTTCCAATAGCTGATTCTTTCAGTCCCAGATCTGGTGGCCGAGTACGCCGCATTTCGTGCCAGTGTGGCCCTTTTTTTATCACAGCCCGCCGCCACCCGATCGACCCTCGCCCGCAGTGACGGCTCGAATCTCCGACGCTTCCTCACCATTCTTTAACCTTGTCGATAGCCTGATGCTGAATTTTTTATGCACCTTATCAGGCTATCTATATTGGGTTCCATACTCGCCATCTCACACTACAAAACGTTTTGATGAACTAGGGAGTTAGCAGGCGATGCACCGGTTGCATTTTTGGACTACGGCATTCTTTGGTTGGCTGTTCATTTTATACAACATCGAACGCATTCATGAGCCGATCAATCTTGCCTCATTTATTTACGTTCTTTCAGCTCTTGCCGCTTTGGTTTTCCTCTTATTTCCATGGTTTCAAAAAGCGCCTTTGCAGTGGTCGCTATTGGCGATTGTCCCCTCGGTCCTTCCATTAAAGTGGTGCTTTGGATACTCCGTCGGCGGTAACGCTCTTCCCATCACCGTAACGGAGCTTGTCGTTGTCAGTCTCACGGTGATCCTGGCACGTCAGCTGGGCTTCTGCCTGGAAGAAGTCCGCACCGCCACCATCAGCGCTCTGGCCATGCATTTGCGCGATAATTCCACACCGTTCGAAAGCGCCCAGGAGCAGCTTTACCGGGAAGTTCGCCGTGCCAGAACTTTTAACCGTCCCTTATCATTACTGGCTATATCACCTGCCATAAAAGCGGACCCGAATTCGTTGGATCGCTTTTCCAAAGAAATACTGCATGAAGCTGTGGACCGCTTTGCGAGAATGCGGTTTGCCAAAGTGCTTACAGAGTGCACCAGAGACTCGGATATTCTGACCTACGACAACGGTTATTTCGTCGCACTTCTTCCAGAGACCGATCGACGCATGGCCACGGAAATCATCGAGAGTCTAAGATCGGCATCGCAACAAGAATTAGAACTCGATGTAAAGTTTGGGCTTTCTGTGTTTCCAGATGATGAAGTCACGTTGGTCAGGTTATTGGAGCGAGCGACTGCGCACCTGAGTAATGGTAATGGACATGACACCGAATACGACGGGCAGGTGAAGAGCGATCAGACACCTAAGCCGCACAACGGCAGCCACCGCAAGGCACGGCACCCCTCCACGGTTTCCTCACCAACCGCTTAGCGCGGATACTTCACGCGCCAAGCCCGAAATGCCTAAAGTGAATGGCTTTCGTCATGCCTCACAAGAAGTATGGGTAACATTTCCTTTCACCACCACCGAGGCGAAACACTGCTGCGCACTCGCGAGGCGCCTGGTGTATTCCACTCGTCGGGCCTGACGTCACAATCACGAGTCCTGGAAATGGTGGTTTTTCCCGCGGGTGATTGATGCGGTGGCGCGACACTCATGGTGTTTCCTACATCTTTGGCCTATCTCAGAATGTCGGTGTGGGAACGCGACATGGCTCTGCTGATGGACAAAGACAAAGCAGCTTATGAACGAAGCGGTGACACGCAACGATTCCTTGGCGAGCCGAAGTACGCGACCGAGAGCTGGGATCACGTGCAACGGATCATCATGCGGGCGGAACGTCTGTCTCCTGACCCAATAGTCGTGTCGCTGCCACCGCAACAATATCCATGAACTTTTCTGCCGAACAAGTAGCTGCTCTAAATCGGAGCCCCACAGCCCAGACTACGCCGAAACTGGCTTACATTATGTCGCGGTTTCCGAAATTGACAGAGACCTTTGTTCTGTACGAGATCTTGGCGGTACAGCAACAGGGGCTTTCCGTAGAAATTTACCCATTGCTGAAAGGCCATAACTCGGCAACACAAACTTCTGGTGGAGGTATTTTGAGGAAGCTATGGGAATACTGTAGTTCGAAAAAGCGAACCGACGTGATGCATCCGGAGGCAGCACGCTTGGTCAAACGAGCGCGGTATCAGCCTTTTTTGTCATGGCGAATAATCTCTGCCAATCTGCGCGTGTTGTGCAAGGAGCCCAAAAAATACCTGGGCACCTTCTTATCGCTCGTCCGCGGCACGTGGGGAAGTTTGAACTTCTTCTTGGGTGGGATCGCTATATTTCCCAAGAGCGTATATGTCGCTCAATTAATGTCACGTGACGGGGTGACGCACATTCATGCGCACTTCGCCAATCATCCGACGACTGCCGCTTACATTATCCACCGCATTAGTGGAATACCATACAGTTTCACGGCTCACGGTTCCGATCTCCATCGCGATCGTCACTTCCTTTATGAGAAAGTTGCCGAAGCGGCCTTCGTGGTGACCATTTCAGATTACAACCGTCGCATTATTGTCGAACATTGTGGCGCCAAGTTCGGTGACAAAGTCACGGTGATCCATTGCGGAGTCGATACAAACGTATTTCGGCCCGCTGTTCGCGCGACCAACGCTGGTGGAACCAGCGGTCCTTTGTCGATTCTTTGTATTGGAACGCTTCACGAGGTGAAAGGTCAGACGCACCTGGTTGAAGCTTGTCGGCGATTGGGCGAAGCCGGTGTCGATTTTGTGTTGAACCTTGTGGGAAATGGTCCCGATGCCGCCATGCTTCGGCAGCAGGTGGTACAAGCCCAGCTTGAGGATCGCGTTCTTTTTCACGGATGCCTCTTGCGGACGGAAATTGCAAAACTCTTGCGTTCGGCCGACATGGTTGTCGCACCCAGCGTACCCACCAGGGATGGTCGCCGTGAAGGCATTCCGGTCGTCTTGATGGAGGCGATGAGCAGCGGTGTGGCAGTGGTGGCAAGTGACCTCTCCGGAATACCCGAGTTGGTTAAAAATGGCCAAAGTGGAATTCTCGTGCCGCCAGGAAACGTGCAAGCGTTATGCGACGCTTTGCACCAGCTGCAAGCAGACGCGGCGCTAAGACATCGTCTTGCCCAGGCGGCTCGTGAGAAGATTCTGCACGATTTCGACTTGCAAAAGAACGTCGCCCTACTCGCTCGGCATTTCCACAATCCGCAGTCCGCAGTGATCCGATGCAACACCGACTCGGACTCTGCGGCGAGACTCGATATGCACACCAGTAAGGTTGGGGCATGTTGCTGACGCTTTTTTGGTCTGCTGTGGTGCTGATTGCGTATACGTACCTTCTTTTCCCCGTCGTGGTTTTCTTGCGAGCACAATGGCGGCCCAAGCCGTTCGAAACAGCTGATATTACGCCGCCGGTAAGCATGATCATTGCAGCTCACAACGAAGAGCAAAACCTTGTTAGCAAATTAGACAACATTGTATCTTACGACTATCCATCGGATCGATTGGAGGTCATCGTCGCTTCCGATGGTTCGGACGATGACACCGAGGAAATAGTCCGCGGCTACGAACACCGAGGAATTCGGTTGTTACCGTTGCCTCGTGTCGGCAAAGCGGCCGCTTTAAATGCTGCCGTGTCGGCGTCGAGCGGCGAGGTTTTGGTATTTTCAGATGCCAATAGCATGTATGCTCCTGACGCGATTCGTCAACTCGTCATGCCTTTGGCTGACCCTCAAGTTGGTGGTGTCGTCGGCGATCAACGCTACCTTCAAAAAGCGACTTCAGCGATAACGGGTGACGGTGAGAGGAGTTACTGGGATTTCGATCGAAGGCTCAAGCAGTGGCAGAGCATCGCTGGCAGTGTCACCTCGGCGACGGGGGCTATCTATGCGATCCGTCGATCGTTGTTTTTGCCTGTTGCGGAGGGCGTCACGGACGACTTCGTGACATCCACTCAAGTTGTGGCCAGCGGTCATCGTCTCGTGTTTGCTCCGAATGGAGTTGCATATGAACCGGTGGCGGGATCAAGTGTCTCTGAGTTTCAGCGAAAAGTGCGCGTGATCACCCGCGGTCTGCGTGGCGTGTTCCTGATGCGCCAGCTGCTAAATCCAGTGCGATACGGTTTCTATGCGGTTCAGCTTTTCACGCATAAAGTGTTGCGGCGATTGATGGTATTCCCGCTAATTGTGGTACTTCTGACCAGTGTTTTGTTGTGGCACTACAGTCTGTTCTATCAGCTGATTGCACTTGTGCAGTTAGGGCTCTACGGTCTCGCCGGCCTGGGAGCCCTGCTGGTCACAACTCGCATCGGACGAATAAAACTCTTTACGTTTCCGTTTTTCTTCTGCATGGTCAACCTCGCATGCTTACGCGCCACGCTTAACCTCTTGTGTGGTCACCGCATCGACCGCTGGGAGCCACAGCGATCGAGTCGTGAGAACCGTCACGCGTCCATAAAGCTTGTCGTCGACGAGGCCGTACGGGCGGGACAAGTCTGAAAGACATGGTTGTCACCAAACCGAGGAGGAGCGAACGCTGAGATGTTTATGTCGCCAGCTAATCTGGAAGACACGTATAAAATCGAGCGAAAAAAGTGGGACGGATTGGCGCCTCAGGAATTAGATGAGTCGTACATTTTAAGGCCTGGCGACGATTTTATGACGTGGGCCAGGCGATCCGCTCAAATGACAGGGACAGCCGATTTCCTAGGCGACCTGACTGGCAAGCGCGTTTTGGAATATGGCTGCGGTTTCGGGGAAATGACCGTCCGCTTGGCGAAAAGTGGTGCCGAGGTGTCGACTTTTGATCTTTCCCCAGCAAGCGTATCCGCCGCACGCAAGAGAGCTGTGATAAATAACGTGCGGGACAAGATAAACTTTTCCGTCTGTCCGGCTGAGTCACTGCCCTATCCGGACGATACCTTTGATGTCGTCCTCGGAAAAGCCATACTTCATCACCTGCATCTTGCGACGGCCCAGCCACACCTTTTCCGCGTGCTTAAGCCGGGCGGAAAAGCGGTGTTTTCAGAGCCGTTGGGAATGAATCCGATCCTGAATTTCGTCAGGGATTGGGTCCCCTATCCTAAAAAAAATCCTCGGGGCGCCGACCGTCCTCTCAATTACGACGATATCCGTGGCTGGGCACGTAATTTTCGCGAATTAGAAATTAAGGAAATTCAGCTGCTTAGCATGTTAGAGCGTGGTTTAGGTCAAGGCAAACGATTGCCGCTGTTGCGCAAGGCTGACAATGTATTGTTAAAACGTGTCTCGCTCTTACGGCGTTTCTGCAGGTACGCAGTGATCTTGATAACGAAATAAATGATAACTTCTAGATTGGAGATACGAGATCATCATCTGGCCTAAGTGGTTATTGAGGCAATACTCAACGGCGCATGGTCTGTTTGTACCGGCCGTGCTTGGTGTGGCCGTGTTGCTTTGCCTGTGCTTCCTCGGTGTAATCGCCGCCCTCACCTTGCAGATGCCCATGCTGGCACTCGGCGTCGTTGTGGCAATACCGGTGATCTATGCCTTATTGCGTTGGCCCGATGTGGCTACCCTGCTTGTGATTGCGATCCTTTACAGCAATGCGGCTGTGGTAGCGGTCCGTTTTCACGGTGTACCCTACCTGGTTGGTCTTGTCGGTCCTCCCTTGTTGCTAATCATCCCCTTGATGTACCAATTGGTCGTGCGTCGCGAGCCGTTCATTATCACACCGGCCGTCCCTCTGATTCTGTTTTATTTAGTAATCCAATTGATCGGTGCACTTTTTGCTCGGCACCATGATGCGGCCGTCGATGCAATGAAGGTCTTTCTTCTCGAAGGGCTGGGCCTGTACCTGATCATTACTAATCTTCTCCGCTCGCCGCAGATGATGCGTCGCGTGGTATGGACCTTGCTAATAACAGGCACGTTCATGGGTAGCTTGTCGATATTTCAACAGCTCACCGGTACCCACCACGAGAATTATGGTGGATTCGCGCAGGTTCCAGAAGGAAGCCAGGGTTTTCGGGTGGACACTGCCGAGGGCCAGGTCCGGCAAAAACGTGCGGCCGGACCGATCGGTGAACAGAACCGATACGCGCAAATCATGCTGATGCTGGTGCCGCTGGGATTTTTTCAGATTTCGAACGAGTCCGCTGGTCGATGGCGCAATCTCGCCATCCTGGCGACGGTGCTGGTAGCCTTCGGATGTGTGCTTACCTTCTCGCGCGGTGCTGCAGTCGCGTTCGCATTGATGATCGGATTAATGGCACTTATGCGTTACATTAAATTTCAGCATTTGCTGGCTCTCCTCCTGGCGAGCGTTTTATTGCTGATGGTGTTTCCGCAGATCGCCGTCCGCTTGGCGACACTCCAAGGAGTTTTGGCGATCGTATCGCCGGAACATCAGGTTCAGGGAGAGGAAGTGGACGGCGCTATAAGAGGACGTGCGACCTCGATGTTGGCGGCGGCTCGCGTAGCGGCCGATTACCCGCTGTTCGGAGTAGGACCGGGAAACTTCAGATACTACAACCGCGAATATGGCAGATGGGGCGGACTACGCGCACAAGAAGGTGATCGATTCGCACATAGTCTTTACCTGGAGATTGCTGCACAAAACGGTATACCGGGTTTGATCTGTTTTCTGGCGATCGTCGTCGTAACTTTACGTGAGCTTTTGCTAGCGCGCCGATTATGCGCCGCTCGGTACCCTCAGCTAGCCAACATGGCCAGCGGATTCTTTCTGGCAATTGTTGTGTATTTAAGCACAGGCCTCTTTTTGCATCTCACGTATGCGCGTTATTTCTGGCTGATTTTGGCGTTAGCTGCGGCGGCGGCCTACGTTGCCAGGAAGGTAGCTTCCAGCGGCGACCGGCCTTCGAGAGGTGAGCCTCGCATCGCCTGGCATGGGTAAGTGAGAGGCTGGTCTCCCCCACCACAAATGACGCATTCATACCTACCGAGCCGGGGTCGATAAGTAAATTGGGAAATGCATGTAGCATAATGTCAGCTTCCGGCGAGGGCAGACAGGAGGAGCAGAGCAATGCGATTAAAAAGCACATTCGTGGGTCCAGTCTCTTGTTGGCTGGGCGGCTAGTGGCATTGCTTCTGAATTTTGGCATTCAGGTTATTATCGTCCGCTACCTGACGAAATCCGATTACGGTGCTTTTGTTTACGCGCTAAGTGTCATGACATTGGGATCGCGCGGCATTGGGCTGGGCCTTGACAAAGGTTTCGGCCGCTTCGTGCCAATTTATCACGAACGAGGAGAGCACCAGAGAATATCGGGAGCGATCGTGATGGTGCTGGGAACCATCCTCAGTTTGGGGATGGCTTTGATCGTACTTGTTTTCGGCCTGCAGGGAGTTCTTGCCGGCATGGTAGTCAACGATCCGCTCTCATTGTCGCTGCTGTTAATACTCATTTGCGCCGCACCGCTTCAGGCACTCGAAAACGTGTTTGCGAAAATGTTCGCCATTTTTGCGAGCCCCAGAGCCTTGTTTTTCCGTCGACACGTTCTGGGACCTGGACTCAAACTTACTGCGGTGCTGGCCGTAGTCGTTTTCCAGGGAAACGTGTTCTTTCTTGCCATCGCGTACCTGATTGCCGGAATCGCGGGCACAACGATTTCCGTGATTGTGCTGGCCCACGTGTTCCACAGACAAGGCTTACTCCAGCACTTCAAGCGACGACAACTAAAAATGCCAGCCCGAACCATGTTCCGGTTCAGCCTTCCTCTGCTCAGTACAGATTTGGTGTACGTCTTGCGAAGTACGCTCGTGGTTGTATTGCTGGGCTTCTTTCACAGCACGACTACCGTGGCGGCGTTTCGCGCTGTACTGCCGGTAGCTCGATTGAACGTCATGGTCTACGACAGCTTCAAGCTACTGTTTGTACCGGTGGCGTCCAGGTTGTTTGCACGCGGTGACCGGGGAAAAATCAGCGATCTGTATTGGCAAAATACGTCCTGGATTGCCGTTCTCACTTTTCCCATTTTCGCCGTATCTTTCTCGCTTGCTCGTCCCACAACCGTTCTTCTGTTTGGAGAACGCTATGCCGATTCAGGTGTCATTCTGGCGGTGCTTTCATTCGGTTGTTTCTTTAACGCTGCCTTCGGCTTCAATGCGCTAGCCCTCAGAGTTTTCAGGAAGGTGCGTACGATTGTCAAAATTGACATGGCGATGGTCTTATTTGCACTGGCCGCAAACGTGATGCTCATCCCCCCTTTTGGCGCATTGGGTGGCGCGCTGGCGACCTGCGCGACCTTGGTCTTGCAAAACGTTGTTACTCAAGTGGCACTCAGACGAGCAGGTATCGTCAGCCCGCTGAAATGGTGCTACCTGAGGGTCTACGGCATCATAATCGTGGCGGCATTTGGATTACTGTTCATCCAGGCGGTATTCTCGCCGCCCATCTATATGGGGCTTTTCCTGGCCGCAATCGGGTCGCTGCTGGTGCTGTGGCTCAGTGCAGATGTGCTTGATGTCAAGACTTTATTCCCAGAGCTGTCCCGACTACGACCCAAAAGTCGGCAACTTTTTTCCCTGGGAAAGTCATAAGTCTTGGAAGCCGCCATGTTACAGGACTTGGAAGACTGCCAGGGAAGGGCCGTAGCAGATACGTTCGCCCAACATTTACAGAACCGTGGCTGCGAATACTACCACGAGACGGGCCCGGTGCGGACACAGCTGGTCCGCCATCAAAAATGCCAAAAATCCACCTTTTACGAATTTCGCGTTACCACGAAAATCGCAGATTACGATGTTCTGATAAAAGTGCCGTTTGGACTCATCGAGATAAGAAAGCACCTTGACACCGAACAAAAGCATGTGCCCGCGCCTCCTCGCTTGTTTCCCAAGTCCGCGCCGCACACGAAGGGTCCCCGCGAATATGCTGCACTATCAAGAATTCATGATCATTTTGCCGGCTTGCAAGATCCCCGGTTCGGAACGATTCGTATCCTTGATTTTCTGCTGCCACAAGGCGCCCTGGTTATGGAGAAAGGTCGCGATCCGCTTCTAAGGAGAGTTTTTATTAACGTTAATCGTGTTTGTTATTTTTTCACCGCAAAAAGGTTGGAGCGGGCGTTTCGAAACGCCGGCATGTGGCTGCAAACATATCATCCGTTGACTGATTTTGATCATACCGCAGCTCGTAGCGCGACACAGCAGGATTTTGTTGACGTCATCGAGAGGTTTTCCGACTATCTGCTGGCCGATGGCAGATACGTTTCTCTTTTGCGGGTCCTGTCTGCACGACTCCGGACGGCTGCCCGTCTGACACTGCCCGATCATCTTCCCCTCGGTTTGGGACATGGTGATTAGGCACCGCGCAACATACGAGTGGGTCTGGATGGTCGAGTGACTGTATTCGACACCCAGTCAAAGTGGCGGACCCCAGTCTATGAAGACATCGCGCGTTTTCTGGTTTCCTTGCACGCCTCCGGACCCCAGATGTCTAGCCTGGGCTTGATGTATGATGCAGGCCTGCTGGCGATGTTTGAAAGAGAGTTCCTGCGAGGCAACTTTGCCGATGCTCCCGTACCGCGGACCGCCATTCCTCTTTTTGAGATTCAGCACCTGCTGGCGATGTGGGTCTCGCTCGTGCATCACCACCAAAAGGCCAAAGGCTCGCGGCGGATCGTGAAACGATTTCGCCTGTCCTTATGGACCTGCTTTGTGGCGCAACGTATTAAATCACTTCTTGGGCAGCTACCAGACAATGAGTAGATTGCCCAATTTTATCTATATTGGCACGAATAAGGCCGGATCGACATGGCTCTACAGCGTATTGGATCATCATCCTGATGTTTACATGGCTCCCGGCAAAGCGTTGTATTTCTTTAGCCACCACTATCGACGTGGCACCCAGTGGTATCGCAATCAGTTTAAACTTGCCTCTGACCAGCGAATCGTCGGCGAAGTGTCGCACACTTATATGTATTGTAAGGACGTCAGCCATCGGATCGCAGCCATGAACGCGGACATCCGGCTGATGGTCTGTCTACGTGAACCGGCAGACCGTGCCTTTTCGGATTATCTTGACGGTGTGAAAAATGGCCAAATTCATTGCGGTTTTGACGACGCTCTGCAGCAAGTCCCTGCTTTAGTCGACCGGGGACGCTACGCGAAGTATCTGGCACCTTACATCGAACTATTCGGGCGCGAAAAAATCCATGTCGCGGTGTTCGATGAATTGAAGGCAAATGCTAATGAGTTTGCCCTGAAGTTGTTTCGTTTCCTCGATATTGAGAAACGGCAGCTACCCGCCTCGCAAACGAACAAAATGATGCCGGCTGGACAACCACGATCACAGCTTATGACGAAAATGACAAAAAAGATGTCTCACGCCGCCAGATCCCTGGGCTTAAGAAAACTAAGGGGCAAGGCCAAGACGTCGCGCCTGGTGAGAAATATGCTTTACCGTCCCTACAGTGTGGGGGACAAGCCACGGATGTCCTCCGATACGGAACAAAGGTTGCGAGCATTGTTCAAAGAAGATATCTGCGAGCTCGATTCGCTATTAGCCACGAACCTTCAGGACGCCTGGGGATACCGCTGAATGCACCGAGCAGGCCAAATGGCTACAGGCAATGGCGTCGGGTGACAAGACAGGGTAAACGATGAACGAAAACCATCCCGGCGAAATTGAGCAGCATGTGCGTAATCGTGCCCATGATTACTTTCCACAATTTGGCAGTTCACAGGTCCATGTCCAGCTGGCGAACAAGTGGCAACGCAACAATTCGTGTCTCTACCGGTTTGCACTTTGTGCCCAGGGACAAGCACGTTTCGTATTCGTCAAAGTGCCCACAGCCCGCGGCGGATCCCGCAGTGCCGACCGTCCTTATCTGATTCCCGAGACGGATCCCGCGATCAAGTTCCGGATGCACTATTCAGCCCTGCAGGCAATCCATGGGCATTTCGCACGGCTCCAGGACCCAAGATTCGGGTCGGTACGTGTGCTGGATTTACTTCCTGGTAGTGACGCGTTTGTAATGGAAGAGGCGCCTGGCAACATTCTGCGAAAACTGTTGACGAAGTCGAGCAGAATGACCCCGACCTTTTCCACGGCTCGGTTGGATAGAGCATTCTATAATGCAGGGGCATGGCTGCGGGTTTACCATGAACTTCCGAGGCAAGATAAAGAAACGGAAAATATTCATCAGCACCGTCTCGATTTTGTCCATGCCGCAGACAAATTCACGGATTTCCTGGCTAGAACAGTCGGCGACACAATTTTTTTCCAGCAGGTCGCTGGGAACTGCGCCGCCCTCGCAAACCGCTTGCTTCCTGAATTTTTACCCCTGGGTCTGCGGTTCGGTGACTTCGGGCTAACCAACATCCTGGTCGCCACCGATGGCCGAGTAACGGCTATCGACACGCTGGCGAGGTGGCGAACACCAATCTACGAAGACATCGCCTGGCTGCTGACCGGTCTCAAGGCATACAACGTACAAATATTCAGCCAGGGGCTGGCTTTCCGTCCCGCCATGATCGCCAGACTCGAGCACCAGTTTCTCGCCGGGTATTTTGACTCCGAATCGATACCCACTCCGACAATCCGGCTTTACGAGGTTTTGAGACTGTTGGAGCGTTGGTCAGCAAAAGTGAAACGAAATGGTCGCCGGTCTGCTTTTCTGGGAAAACTGTCGCACGATCTTGCGAATAGATTTTTTCGAAAGAAAATTCGGCAACAGCTAGAAGAATTAGATGCAAACACGTTTTTCTCGCCGTCTGCGGCAACGGCACATTTCTGACATCGGTAGCTGGCCAGGGTCTTGGTCGTGGAGGTCATCCGGCTCTGCTGCCGGAGCGTTGGTCGCGATGCGTTGCTTGAACCCGTCTTCTTTTCCACTCAGGAAACATCACCATGCTTTCGAACGTTGATTTTGACCTTCATGGTTACGTAGGTATTCGGCTGATCGACGCCACCCACAACGAGGTCACCGCCGTAAAACGACAACTGGGACCGATCGATAACCCGATGGATCGGGATCCAGATATTATCATCCGATTCGTGGATGCGCTACCCACAGATTCCTCGCTGCGGCTGCTGGACCTGGACGATGTGGCATATACGGACGACGCATTTTATGTGCTACGTGGCAAGCATAAGTCGCGTACGAAAGTTTTGATTCCATTTCAGGACATTGGACAGCGCGTGGAGATTGTCTGTGAACGTGGCTTATCCGCTGTACCGTTGTTGATCGATATCCTCAATGCCACGGCTTTGGCAAAGGGCCTTCTTCCCTTGCACGCCTCCGCCTTCAATATCGGAGAAGTTGGAGTCTTGGCCACGGGTTGGACCAAGGGAGGAAAAACAGAGACATTGCTTGGTTTCATGGCTCACGGCGCCAACTATGTGGGTGACGAATGGGTCTACCTGACCCGCGACGGACAGCAGATGTTCGGTGTTCCCGAGCCGATTCGGGTATGGGACTGGCACCTGGAATACTTGCCTGAATATCGGGAAATGCTCGGCCGCGGTGATCGTGCCAAATTGCGCATACTGAAAACTTTCATCCAGGGAACGAGCCAGCATTCGGGCAACGGTTCGGCCAGAAATCGATTGCCTTCCAAAATGATGGGGCGGATTATTCCCTTGTTGAAAAGACAAATGCATGTAGACTGGTCACCAGAGGATCTCTTCGGTCGATCTTCGCTGTCGTTGGCGGGCAAGCTGGATAAAGTGTTTTTTGTGGTCAGCCACGAGGCGCCCCACGTGGTCGTTGAACCGATCGATCCTGACGAAGTGGCCCGGCGCATGTATTTTTCGCTTCAGGAAGAACGAGATGACTTCCTGTCTTACTACCGAAAGTTTCGCTTCGCATTTCCCGACCGCCCAAACGACTTTATCGAACAGACACCAGAGCTTCAGCGCCAACATTTGACCGACGCGCTTACTGGCAAAGAGGCTTACGTTGTGTACCACCCCTATCCAGTTGTCATTCCTGACATCTACGACGCGATTAGACCTCTTTGCACCGATTCACAAGCATGTTCACTGTCGCAATAATCGGCCCTGACGGGGCTGGCAAAACCACCGTTGCGGGGAGGCTGCAAAAAGACCTGCCGCTGCCAGCCAAGTATCTCTATATGGGGGTAAATCATGAGGCCAGTAACCGCATGCTGCCGACTACGCGAGCGATTCGTCTACTGCGGCGGTTATTGGGTTTCCAAAAACATATGGGGGGTCCGAGGGACCATCAAGAAGCTCTTTCGACGACCAATAGTCTCCTGCAACGATTCGGCGGCGGCGTCAAATCTCACCTGGCACTGCTCAACAGACTCGGCGAGGAATGGTATCGACAGGCACTGGCCTGGTACTACAAACGACGTCGTCATGTGGTGCTTTTTGACCGCCATTACTTCGTAGACTATTACGCCTACGATATTGCCGCAACCTGTGCGCGGCGACCGTTGAATCGGCGGATTCATGGATTTTTTTTGAAATACTTGTATCCCAAACCCGATCTTATCATCTATCTGGATGCTCCTGCTGACGTACTGTTTGCGCGTAAGGGCGAAGGGACTCTCGAGTTGTTGGAGCGCCGGCGTGCAGACTATTTGCAAATAAAAGATGTTGTAAAGCATTTTGAAATTGTGGACGCCAATCAGTGCCTAGCGAAAGTAACCAGTGAGACAATAGATCGCATTTGCGACTTCCATCAGACAATATTGGGCTCGATAAAAACAACGACCGATGCTAAAGAAAAACAAAAAAAAGACTACGCCTACAATCCTGGTCACTGACGCGGGACGAAGTTGTGCGATTTCCATAATCCGCTCGCTGGGTCGCCAGGGGTGGCATATCATTGCGGGTGATTCTAATCCCTGGAGTCCTGGCTTCCACTCACGATTCGCCAAGGAAAAGCTGCTCTATCCGCCGCCAGAATCGGCTCCAGACAAGTTTCTGACTACCGTTTACGACGCCGTCTGTAAACGTGGAATCGATTTGATTTTTCCGGTAACCGACAACGTGATTCTGCCGCTCGCCCAATCGCGTGACAAATTCGAGAGTGTCTGCCAACTGGCAATTCCTGCCAAGACAGCCATGGACGCGACTGGCAACAAGCTTGAAACGTTCGCGCTGGCTAAGCAGTTGAATGTGCCCTATCCGCAAACTCGGCTGGTACACACAGTCGAAGAAGCTTTAGATCAGGGCCCCCGCATGAAGTGGCCGCTCGTGCTCAAACCCCAGGTGTCCCACTTGTACCGTGATGGAAAGTCGGTCCACAGGTTCAGCGTCAGCTATGCGCACAATCCGGATGGGCTTGCTCACGAGATGCAGCAGTTCGCAGGATTGTGCCCCGTGTTGTTGCAAGAATACTCTCCAGGAACCGGCCATGGCGTAGAAGTGTTAATGCACAAAGGTCGACCGCTTGCTGCATTTCAACACCAGAGGCTGCGCGAAGTCCCTCTGTCGGGCGGTGCCAGCGCGTTGCGCCAGAGCGTACCGCTCGATCCTGTGCTTTATAACTATACCCTGAAAATGCTAGCCGCCTTGAAATGGACAGGCTTGGCAATGGCTGAATTCAAGGTGGGCGAAGACGGCGCAAAGCTGATGGAAATTAATGGTCGCGTATGGGGTTCACTGCCTTTAGCCATCTTCAGTGGTATAGATTTTCCTGCGCGTCTGGTGGAATTATGTCTTTTTGGTTCGAACGGCTGCGACGATTTTGCCCAAACCACTTACAAGGTGGGAGTCCGTGCTCACAGTATCCAGAAAGAGCTCAGCTGGATTGGCGAAGTTCTACTCGGCAGACACAAGTATCCTTTTCTCGCTACACCTCAGCGACGCCAGGCGATCACCGCGATCGCTCAACTATTTCATCCACGCTACAAATACGACGTTTTGTCCCTGAAAGACATGGGGCCCGGTTTGGCTCTGATCGCGAATATTATGGCGAAATTTCCCCGTCTGCTTAAGCCCTTGCGGACAAAGCGATTCCATAACGGGCTGTCAACCTGCAGCCGAGAAGTCCTGGCAAATCCTTAACACAACATGATGCGTTCCGCCAAACAATTGTCACTGCGCGCCACCAATAGTGCGACATTCTCGGGATTCTTGAGTTTGTTGGAGCGGGCGGATAGATATCGCGACAATTTGCTCGCGATCTTGACATATCATCGAGTGGACGATCCCGAGCGAACTCCACATCTTTATCCAGGACTGGTAAGTGCCAGTCCAATGTCGTTTGCGAAGCAAATGACATATCTGGCCAGACACTATCACGTCGTTTCCATGGAGGATTTGCTGGAAGCTCGACGTACCGGTCACAGCCTCCCACCACGTTCGATGATGATCACTTTTGACGATGCCTACTGTGACTTTGCCGAGCATGCGTGGCCGGTGTTGAAAAAGCTCGGTCTTCCCGTCACGCTATTCGTTCCCACCGGTTTTCCGGACCAGCCCGAACGCGTTTTCTGGTGGGATCGATTGCACCACGCTTTACTCTTTGCACCGCGAGGTGACATCCTCGATACTCCGTGCGGACGATTCTCTCTCAAACACCAAGCCGATCGCTATCAAGCATTCTTGCAATTGAAAGAACAAGTGAAGACGATGTTCCATGCAGAAGCCTTGGCATTGGTCGATGATATCTGTACGCGGCTCGACGCACCGCCACCCCAACACCACGTTCTTGGCTGGGACGATCTACGCAGTTTGGCGCGACAGGGCGTCGCCTTGGGCGCGCACACACAAACTCATCCTCTTTTGAATCGCATCTCGAGTGCTGAAGCTGAGCAGGAAATTGTCCATTCGTTACAAGATCTTCAGCGCGAGATTTCCAGCGTGCTTCCTATCTTTTCGTACCCAGGCGGGGCCCTGAGCGATGATGTTGTCGATACATTACAACGTCATAAAATCGCTTTGGCGTTTACAACCGCCCGCGGAATGAATGATCTACGTAACGTCGATCCCTTACGCTTACGCCGTATAAACATAGGAAAGCGCACTTCCGAAAATGTGCTTCGCGCGCAGTTACTTGCCTGGTCGATCTATCTCCGCCCACCAGGATTCTTGACCGGTACGACAAGACTGAACTCGCGTGGAAATTAGGAAGTACGATTACAGAAAGTAGCCATGAAGATATTTCCCACCCCAAGACAGCTTTATAGTGCCCTCCCGCGCGACTACTGGCATGTAAAAGAACCGAGAGGTACGAATGTAACTGCCGGCTCCTTAGGAGGTTACTATATCGACATGCGGGAGAAGGCCCGCGCTTACCGCGGACCTACTCGCGAAGGATTTCCACTGCGCAATCAAAATCGAGAAGGGTTACAACTTCTTCCGGTTACCGTAACTCAATTAGCGCTTGGACATTATGAATATTGGCTGGAAAATAAAAGCTCCTGCCATCTTGACCGGTTTCTCGGCTGCGCTGACTGGTTGGTAGATCATCATATTGCGTGTTCATACAAAAAAGATGGTTGGCTCTATCACTTTGATCATGGGCGGCTCGGCATCAAAGCGCCCTTCATATCGGCAATGGGTCAAGGGCAAGGCATCTCCGTGCTTGTCCGCGCCCACCACGTGAGCGGGCTGGACAAGTATCTTTCCACCGCACAACATGCCTTGCAGGCATTTTACGAGGAGGTTGAGCAGGGAGGTGTTACCGCAAGGACGGAAGAAGGCGACGTGTTCTACGAGGAATATCCCTGCGTTCCTTATAGCCACATCTTGAATGGGCACATCTTTGCGTTGTGGGGTCTCTACGATTACGCCGTTCACGAACAAGACACGCATATCGAGACGCTTTTTTGGCAAGGCGTAACAACTTTAACAAAGTGGTTGCCACGATATGACGTCGGATATTGGTCGCGTTACGGACTGTTTCCTCACCCAATTCCAAACGTGGCGAGCCCCTTCTATCATGAACTTCATATTGAGCAGCTGCGCGCGATGTTTCATTTGACAGCGGTCCGCGAATTCTGCGACTTCGCCGACAAATGGGAGACCCAGTTTGAAAGCTGGGTAAATTTTGTGAAAGCCGTCTATGGAAAAGTTCGCTTCAAAGCGTGGGTTAAAGCGCGAAAAAAGAATCTGTCCAAAACACCGTTTATCGACGAAGAACAACGCACTCAGCTAGTAAATTCTTAAGAATAGTTTTCCATGGCTGGGTTTGCTATCCATCCCTCTTGGTAAAAATTGTATAAATGACCATTGAGAGAATTTTTTCAATGGTCGGGTACGAACGACAATACAAACCATAAGTCAGCGATCAGCAGTGGGCGAAGATTTCATCCTTGCTTTGAAAAGCACAAGGGTCGCCACAAAAACCGCACACCAAAACCAAACCGAGATTGCCTTGAAGGATTCTTGTGGGTGCTGCCCAGTAATGCACAATGGAAAGACGCGCCAAAGCCATACGCTTCACCGAGCACTTGTTTGCAACGGCGTGACAGAGAGGACCAAAGCATGTGATGGAAAGTTTCACGCGCTTTCCTTGCAGAGCCTGACAAACAGGGACAAATTGATTGTCAAGAGCCTTTCCCCGAGTGAACATTTGCCCCAGCGAAAAAAGGGGCGCATGTTTTGGAAAAAAAAGACGCAAAAAAAGCACAAAGCTTGTGATGGTGGCGGATGGCTCGAGTGTGCCAACAAAATTCAATTTACCTCGGCTCCCCCACTCGAAGTCACGCTTGTCAAATCGACACTTAAAAACCTGTCCGTTCCCTTACGAAACTGGGGTCGGCCTGACTTGGTTCAGGGTTCAAGTGAGTGCAGCGTGGTCAGTTTTATGTAAGACTTCTTTTGGTTTTCGGTGAATCCTTGTGAGAATCAGGTCGCATAAGCTCTGCCACCGGCTCAGCCTTCGCCACACTTCCTGGGCCCCGCGCCGCTGAGGAAGTGTGGCGAAGGTGAAGACAAGGCAATCCAGCTCGTCCATCCGCCGCATCCGTGCCAGATTCGCCACCGTCTGGCCTTCCGGCCGATAGGAGCGCGTGCTGCAAGCCAGGCCCAGCAGCTGGCACTGCCGGGTAACTCTCGGCGCGGGATATTTTGGCTCGATGCATCGCCGTGGCTGCTCCCACGATTTCGGCAGCTTTTTCTCAACACGCCAGCTCGCTATCTGCAGGCGCCCGATCTGCCCCCACAGCTCCGCTTCTTTGGCATCGGCTGGCGCCTCGACCGGTCATCTTCGAACAAATCGGCCGCGTGCTCCCAAATCTGTTTTTTTCAGGCCGCAATCTATTTGCTGTGTACGCCGCGCTTGCTGCCAGCTCGGCCGTGCTTTTATCCCCGCGAACTGCCGTCAAAGTGAGCTTTGCCGGAAAGGATCGCTCGCAGCTCCGATGCTTTCCGCCCATTTCTGGACCGTGCTGGAAGGCTGATTCCGGGCGCCACCTGAGACGCTTGTCAGGTTGTCCAGTTTTTTAGTCTATTAACTCGTCACCTAGATAAATAATCGCTAGAGCGTGAAGCTTTGCCCCAAACTGAGCGGGCCGACCCGTGGCCATGGTTGCCGTAAGCACCCAGACTGTTCCAGCTCGCGGCTAAGTGCACGGCATCGGTTCAAGGGTAACAAATTTAGCAGGAGGCCAAGGATGAGATTACCCATTCCTCAACTTACTGCCAACCGCAGGAAAAGACGGCCTTTAAGGAATAACCCTCTGCGTTGGCTTCATTTAGAACCATTGGAACACCGTCGGTTATTGGCCGGCGATATTACGCTGATTCAGTATTTTGATACATGGCCAGATCCCATTAACAGCACAGACCCCGCCGGAATCGCTTACCATGAACCAGCTCCTGGGCAGCCAGGCTATCTCGTTATCTCCGATTCCGAGATCAATGAAATCTCCGAATTCGACGGGGAAAACATTTTTGAAGTCTCCCTCGATGGACAAACGGTCAACAGAAGCTTGGCCCTTGGCGGTCTGGTCGGATCCGATCCGGCCAATAAAGAGCCAACAGGAATCACGTACAACGACTTGGATGGATACTTTTATGTCGCCAATGACGACACATTTGAGATCACGCGATATGACAGCAATCTCGACACTCCGCTGGCATCTGTTCTGACGACAGACGCAATGGCCGATGCGGGCGATGCAGAAGGAATCACCAGCGATCCATTCAATGGAGACCTGTATGTCGTGATCGGCAACAGGGATCGGGTGATGAGGTACAGCAACGATTTGATCTTTTTGGATTATTTTTCGGTAAACAGCTGGATTAGTGATCCAGAGGGAATCGCCTTTGATCCCGTCAGCCAAAACCTGTTTCTAGTTTCGGGTTCGGACAATATCATCATCGAGGTGACGCTCGGCGGCTCCTTCGTAGAGGAGTACGACATTAGCGGTTTCTCTCCGATTCCAGTAGCGGCACAAGGGCTGACGTTTGCTCCCACCTCAGATGTCAATGACGATCCGATGGCACGCGCTATTTATATCGCTGATGGGATTAAAGACAATTCGGCAGACGGTCGAATTTATGAAGCAGTTATTGGCGTAACAGAAAATCAACCACCAGTGGTACGCGACGACTCGGTAAACACGGATCCCGATACCGCAATTCTGATTGACGTCCTGGCTGACAACGGCAACGGCGCGGACAGTGACGGCGACGGCACAATCGTCCCTGCTACCACCACGGAAATCTCGCTTCCAACTAGCGGGAACTTGGTCAATAACGGCGATGGTACCTTTTTGTATACGCCCAACCCCGGCTTTCTTGGCGTCGATAGCTTTACCTACACGGTCGAAGATAACGATGGCGCGGTCAGCAACACAGCCACGGTCAGCATCACCGTCGCTACAAATCAGCCCCCCGTAGCCCAAGACGATATGGTCAGCACATTCCAGGATACGTCCATCACGATCAATGTGCTTCTGAATAATGGCAGCGGAGGGGACAGCGACGTGGATGGAATGCTGTTGCCGGCCACGACCACCGATATCTCAGGTCCAAACAATGGCACCCTAATCAATAATGGTGACGGTACCTTTTTTTATACACCCAACCCCACCTTTAGCGGCGTAGACAGCTTTACCTACACGGTCGAAGACGACGACGGTGCGGTCAGCAACATGGCCACGGTAACAATCACCGTGACGCCTCCTCCCTCGGGAGAAATATTTTTTGCCCTCAGACTCGGAACGACCCTCCCGGGTGATGTGACCGTGGAAAACGAAGACATCATCGCCTACGACGGTGTCAACTTTTCAATACTGTTCGACGGATCAGATGTCGGTCTCGATCCCGTACGGTTGGATGCCATTACGATCATCAGCGCTACCGAAATATTATTTTCCATGGCTGAAGACGAAACGGTTCCGGGTATTCCCGGCACCGTGGACGACGCAGATATTGTGAAATTTACCGCGACGCAGTTGGGCGACACCACGTCAGGTACCTTTGAGCTGTTTCTTGACGGTAGTAACCTTGGGCTGGATAGTTCTGGCGAAGATATAGACGCAATCGACATGCTGGATGACGGTCGGCTGCTGATCTCGACCGTGGGAACATTCAATGTCCCAGCTGCTGCGGGTCTGGATGAAGACATCCTGCAATTTACACCAGATATCCCAGGCGATTACTCCAGTGGCTCATGGGCAATTTATTTTGACGGGAGCGACGTGGATCTGGGAGATACGGATCAAGATATCGATGCGCTGAGTCTGGACGACAGCGGCAACTTGCATCTTTCTGCTGCGGTCAGTTTCGTAATTACAGGTCTGACGGGCGACGATGAAGATGTGTTTGTTTTCGCGCCATCATCCCTCGGTGATGTGACAGCGGGAACTTATAATCCATCACTATTCTTTGATGGCAGCCTGTTCGGACTTGTGGCGGATAATGATATCTGGGCCATTCATGTTCCATCCTCCGCGAGTCCGCCCAACAATCCGCCCACCGGCAGCGTGACGATC
>JABAOF010014626.1_pt2 | contig 31509 bp, 28 predicted proteins | sample 7062171 | NCBI WGS metagenome assembly JABAOF01 (sample SAMN14538628, study PRJNA623070) | marine sediment metagenome | biome: marine biome [ENVO:00000428]; feature: marine pelagic biome [ENVO:01000023]; material: deep marine sediment [ENVO:00002113] | place: India: Gulf of Khambhat ...
TGATTTCGGTGGCCGTTATGGTGAGTCGGTGGTCAGTTACCGTTATTCGGACGATCTGTTCCATTGGGGAGCGCGTGTGGGAGATCTTGTGCGGAATCTTGAAGACACCCAGTGGTTTGGCTCATCCGAATCGCCATTCCTGTACCAGCGCGAGGAGGGCTGGTATCTCTTCGTGACCCACGTCGGCCCGACGAATTATCACCGCACGAAGGTCTGGTTCAGCGAGGACCCCACCAACTTTGGGACCAATGAGGATCGAATCGGGGTCATATTCACGCACGCGACGCAGATTTTCGAGTATGAAGGCAAGACTTGGCTCACAAACACCGGGTGCCATGCGTCCTATTATGGTTACGATTTCCCTGACAACATCGGGGTCGAGGTGGCTGAGCTGGCGTGGGGTGCAGGGTAGTAGACGTCACAATCTCCGTACTCGTCGATGGTTTGGATGAGATGTCCTACGAAGACGGTTGGGCGGCCTTGAACCTCGAGATGCCGAAGCGCGTTCCGCGCACGGAGTTCAGCGCGCATGATTACCATTTCGAATTGGTTAAGGCCGTGACCGGCATTGAGGTCGACGTGGAAAGTGCTGTCGAAGACAGGATTGAGGCCTGTCAGGCGTTCGTCCGCGCCTGGAATTATGACCTTCTTTTTTGGACCCAGATCGAGGCCAGTGAATTCGGTGACGTGCGGACGAGTATGGGGCACGCCTCCTTCGCAGTTGAAGGCGCAGATTACGACGACAGAATTTATTGTCCCTTTGATAATCCTTCAGATGTGCTAGCTTTTGATCCGTGGGATGTTTATGGGGAGAGGGACAAGCGCGAACTCACTCGTCGTTTTGAGGAATTCTATCGGTGGCAATGTGCCGTCTTCCCGACAAACGTTAACCCGGTCGGCATCTACATCTCGTTGATCACAGGGCTCACCTATATCTTCGGTTGGGAGATGATGCTCCTGGCGGCTGGCATAGATCCAGAAGGGTTTGGAGAATTGACCAACCGATACGCCTCTTGGATCCAGCAGTATTACGATGCTTTGGCCGAGGCCGAGGTGCCTGTCGTCTGGAGCCACGATGATATGGTCTGGACGGAGGGAGCGATCTTCCATCCTGACTGGTATCGCAAGTATGTCTTCCCAAACTACGAGAAGCTATGGGCGCCCTTGATCGAGAGCGGAACGAAGATCATCTATGTGTGTGACGGTGACTACACCAAGTTTATCGATGATGTCGCGGCCTGCGGCACACACGGTTTCTGGTTTGAGGTATTCACGGACATGGCGCACGTTGCGGAGAGGTATGGTCAGACGCACGCGCTGATCGGCAACGTCGACACGCGCGTCCTGCTAGATGGGACGAGAGAACAAATCCGCGCTGAGGTCGAGCGGTGTATAGCCATCGGAAAAAAGTGTCCCGGCTATTTCATCTCGGTCAGCAACCACATCCCGCCCAATACGCCAGTTGAAAACGCGCTCTACTACAACGAGGTCTATGAGGAGCTTTGCTGGCGATGAGAGGTCTTCAACAGCCTTGCCAATTAGGGATTCACGGACGATGAAAGCGGCGGTCTTCTACAGCAAGGACGACGTCCATATTGAGGACATTCCCAAGCCGAACATCGGTCCGGGAGAGCTTCTGCTGAAGGTGGCAGCCGTAGGGTTATGTGGAAGTGATATCGATAAGATCATGTACGAAGCTGTCCCTCCGGGCACGGTCTTGGGTCACGAGGTGGTCGGCACCGTAGCGGCGTTGGGGGAAGGGGTCGAGAGTTTCCGGATCGGAGAGAGGGTCGTCGTTGCCCATCACGCGGCCTGCGAAGATTGCCACTATTGTGAGCGGGGATCTTTTTCAAAGTGTTCGCTCTTCCGCTCTACCAACCTTCACCCAGGTGGTTTCGCGGAATTCGTCAGGGTTCCTGGGCCCAATGTAAGGTTGGCAGCCTTTGCCATACCTGATGACATCTCTTACGAGCGCATCGTATTCACCGAACCGTTGGCCTGCTGTGTCCGCGCCATTGAGCGAGCTCGGCTTCAGCCTGAGGACATTGTGCTCCTCATCGGGATGGGCGCCATCGGCTTGCTTTTTACGCAGTTGGTCAAGCTTCAGGGAGCGAAGGTTCTAGGGTCTGATCCTTTGGCGGATCGACTCGAGTTTGCTAAGGGCTTTGGGGTGGACGTGCTCATCAACCCGAACATCGATCCGATCGAAAACATCGTTCAGGACGCCACGGGTGGCCGCGGCGTGGACACGATCATTTCCACTGTGGCTTCGCAGCCTGTATTAGATCAGGCGCTCTCGCTCGTACGCGATGGAGGCATGATCCACCTCTTCGCCGGTAAGAGAGGCGGCCTGAAGGTAAGTTTGGATCTAAATGAGCTGTATGAGAGGGAAGTTGGGATCATCACTACCTACTCCTCCTCACCACGTGCTTTGCGAGAGGCCTTTCGCCTCATCGTCGAAGGTGAGGTCCGCACCGAAGAGCTCATCAGCCACCGATTGCCTCTGTCGGAGGTCCTGGAGGGTGTAAGGACGATGGTGAGGCACGAGGCGCGCAAAGTGTATTTCGAGGTTGCGACGTAGCGAAGACTTCCGGTTTCTTGGAGATGATGTGTGTCGACTGAGGTTATGAGCTCAAGGCAACGCTTGATGGCCGCGCTTCGCCACCAGGAGACAGATCGTGTCCCTTGGTCGCCACTCATAAGCGGATATTATTCCATGAGCTTACCGGAGCCACTCTTGGGAGATGATATTAAGGTTCATAGGGCTATCGGCGCGGATATCATCGAAAGACTAAAAAGTGTGGTCTATATCCCTAAGTTTCCAATGTACATTCCAGCATTGGAGCTCTTGGATCGGAGATACCAAGAGAGTACGACCGAGTTCGATAGTGTAGTGATTAGGGAGATTCGGAAAGGGGATCAATTCCTACGTATATACCAGACTCCAGTTGGCGAGGTTCGAGAAAGCTATGAGAAGCGGGAAAGCTCGCCATGGTTGGCATTTCCAGTCGAGTATAAGATCAAAACCCTGGAAGACTTAAAGGTTTATCGTTACATCACTGAAGTTCAGCATTATGAACCTTCATACACAAATTTTCTCGTAGTAGACCAAGAGATCGGTAATGATGGCATTGCTACAACACCTGGCCCCATAAGTCCATTCCAAACGCTACTTGAATTAGAGTTTGGCGTTGAAAAATTCTATTACTTCATAGCGGACTTTCCAGATAAGATGGAAGAACTCATGAATATCATGCATGCCAAGAATTTAGAGGCGTGCAAAATCATCGCCGAGTCGCCTGCAGAAGTCGTGATTCTCTATGAGAACACCTCCACAAGTTATATGTCGCCACCCATGTTCGCCCGGTATATCCTCGAGCACCTGAATGAATATACAGATCTTTACCATGAGGCCGGCAAGATTGTATTGATCCATGCATGTGGCACGCTTAAGGATATCGTTGAGGAGCTTGGACTTGGCCGTTATGACGGGTTTTGTGATATCGCCCCTCCGCCCACAGGGGATTTGGATTTGGCTGAAGCCAAAGAAGTATGGGGGAATCGAAAGGTAGCTATGGGTGGGATCGACGCAACCGCCTTCGTCACTCTCTCACCTGAGGAGATGAAACAGCATGTCAGGGACATCCTGCAGCGAATTTCTTCCCATCGTGGGGTTATCCTCGGTAGTGGCGACGCGGTCCCTCCGGGAACGCCGCTTGAAACACTGAGAGCTGTTACAGAAGCTGTCGAGGAGTTCAAGCCCTAAAAGCAATTCGGGATCGAATGATCATTTTTTCAAAGAAGGAGAGGAAATGAAAAAAACAGCCTTACTCAATCACGAGGTCTCGGCGGTTATCGCCAGCCTCGGGCACACGGACATGTTGGTGATTTGTGACGCCGGGTTTCCGGTCCCACCAAGCGTGAGGCGCATTGATCTGGCGGTGACAGCCAACATCCCCCCATTCTTGAAGACGTTGGAGACGATCCTCACCGAGCTGGAAGTGGAGAAGATCATTGTCGCCGATGAGACCAGGGAGGTCAGCCCGGATCTCTTCAAGCAGATTGAGGGGCTCTTCCCTGGGCTACCCATGGATACCATGCCCCATGTCAAGTTCAAGGAAGTGGCGCGCGAGGCGCGGGCGGCGGTGCGTACAGGGGAGTTCACCGCCTATGCCAACATCATCCTAGTGTGTGGCGTGCCTTATGCGTGAGCAGATGAGTCGGTCAGGAAGTTTAGAGAATTAAACGAAGGAGGAACACCATGGCTGAGACGGGAAAAATCACAGTTTGTGCTGGTCCCGGGAAGGATTTTGTCATCCGTGAACATGAATTACCTAAGGTTGAGCCCAATACCGCTCTGATGAAAATAGAGATGTGCGGCTTGTGTGGCACGGATGTGCATTACTGGCAAGGTCATGAGCCAACTATCCCATTGGTATGGCCTGGCGTGATGGGCCATGAGTTTGTCGGCACTCTGGTAGAGATCGGAGAGGGCTACTATGAGCAGGATGCCCTCGGCAAGCCGTTGAAGGTCGGGGATCGTGTTGTGCCTGCGCCTTTGGTCAACAGCGGTTTTGACTTCTATCAGACATTCGTGAATGAGCTTGTGAAGGACGAAAATGCGGCCGCCTACGGTCACTTGGGTGACGGACCGCCTTATCATCACGGAGGTTATGCCGAATACCTTTACCTCTTCCTGCCCAATACCTTGGTTTATAAGACCGATCTACCCCCTGAAGTTGCCGTGCAGCTCGAGCCGATGAGCATTGCGGTAAATGGCATCAACAGGATTGGGATCAAGCCCGGTGAGGTAGTTGTGGTGCAGGGCGCGGGACCAATTGGTCTGATGAATGTTGCTTGCGCCAAGTTATCTGGGGCTTCGAAAGTAATCTCGGTCGATATGGTCCCCGAGCGGCTGGAGATGGCTAAGAAGCTGGGAGCAGACGTGACGATCAATATAAGGGACGTCCCTAGCGCTGAGGAGCGGGTACGGTTGGTACACGAGGAAAGCACAGGTGGGTATGGCGCCGATGTGGTGCTTCAATGTGTTGGCGTACCGGCAGCAGTTCCAGAGGGCATAGATTATCTCCGATATGGAGGACGCTTTTGCGAGCAAGGTCACTTCGCCGATTCTGGAACTGTGGAGATCAATCCCAGCTTACATCTATGCGCGAAACTCATCACCCTGGTGGGGTCGTGGTCAAGTACACCACCGACCTTTGTCCAGGCGCTCAACCTGATGGAAAGGATGGACTTCCCCTACGGTGAGGTTGTCACCCATCGCATTCCACTTGAGCGTACAACAGAAGGTTTCAAGGCGTTAGCGACGGATAAGATCCTCGACGGGAAAGCAGCGATCAAGATCGTTACCGCTCCCTGGGAAGGAAACTAATCTGGCTTGGAGAGGGAGATGAATGACTCTGGACCCTACATCCTTGTTGCTGATCTTGGGACATCGGCCACCAAAGCTGGGGTGTTCACGCTTGAGGGCAAAGAGATTTCATCGGCGATGGCGGAATATCCTGCGGCATATCCTCAGCCTACGTGGGCCGAACAGGATGCTAATCTGTGGTTGGACGCTGCAATCACCTCCATCAGAGACTCCTTGGAAAGCGCCCAAGTCAAGCCGGATGCCGTGAAGGCGGTCAGCATCAGCGGACAGGCGCCCTCCTGTTTAGCGATCGATCGTGATGGGACACCACTTCGCCCGGCCATCATCTGGATCGATCGCAGAGCGACCGAAGAGGTCGAATGGATCGCCGAACATATCGGAGCCAATGAGGTCCGTCGGATTGCGGGCAATTACATCGATGGCTATTTTGGAGGCCCTAAATGGCTCTGGTTTCGGAACAAAGAACCCGATCTCTTCGACAAAACATGGAAGATCCTCCAGGCGCACAGCTATGTCATATTCAAGCTTACAGGCGAGCTGGTTACGGATTATTCCCACGCAGGTCTTTGCAGCCCATGTTTTGATTTACAGAAGAAAGAATGGTCTCAGGAGATGTGTGAGGCTTTGGGCATCCCCCTTTCGTTGCTCCCTGAATTGATGGCTTCCCATGAGGTTGTGGGACATGTCAACGCCGAGGGAGCCGAGGCCTCCGGTTTAGCCGAGGGGACACCGATCGTTTGTGGTGGTGGTGATTTCGCTTGTGCGACACTAGGGTCCGGAGTGATCGAGGTCGGTCAAGCATCTCAGATGTTGGGCACTGCGGGCAACTTGCTGGTGCCGATGGGAGAAAGTATTGACCCAGATCCGAAGCTCCTGAACACGGTTCATGTGACCGGAGACTACCTCACTTTGGGGAGCATCTATGCGGGCGGTGTCCTGCAGTGGTTCAGGGATCAACTCGGAGAGCCCGAGATTGAAGAGGGCAAGCGTGTGGATAAAAGCGCCTATCGTTTGCTCGACGAAAGAGCAGCCGAAATCCCCCCCGGTGCCGAAAGCCTGATCCTTCTACCGTACTTGATGGGAGAGAGGACGCCCATCTGGGATGCCTATGCTCGAGGGGTGTATATCGGCTTGACGCCCTACCATACGCGTGCGCACATGTATCGCGCCGCTCTCGAAGGCGTGGCTTTTGGATTCCGACACATGGCGGAGATCATCGAGCAACAGGGAGTGGAAATTAAGGAAGTGATCGCGGTCAATGGTGGCGCGAGGAGCCCCTTGTGGCGTCAGATCTTTGCCGACGTTCTCAATGCTCGCATTGATTACTATGTGGGCGGCGCAGCCACCCTTTTGGGGGATGTTACTCTAGCGGCCGTCGGAACGGGTTATTTCGAGGACTTCAGTATCGTCAGGGAGTGGCAGGAGATCATGGAATCCCAAAATCCCGATCCGAAGAATCATAGGCTGTATACCAAGTATTACCGAGTCTATCGAAAGGCATATGATCAACTAAAGGAGTTGTTTAGGGAACTCGTTAATCTCAGGAAAACATCGTAGAAAGCGCGAGGGCTGGGCACAGAAATCCACTCGGTTTGATATCAAAGTTGATTTCTCCATTCGATGGAGGGTGGGCACAGACTAGTTTGAATGTGTTCAAAATTTTGTAATTTGAGCGTGCTGGTTTCGATTCGTTCCCTTGTCTTTGGAGGAACATGTGACGTCTCATGACGATCCTTCGGTTGTGAAATTGGAGAACAGCTTCCTTTCCATTTCTTTTAGTGGAGAGAACGGAGCGATTCTCCAGGTGAATAACCTCAAATGCGATTTACGTCTCATCCAATCTGAAGTAATTGACAAACCGCCATGGCGCTTGAGCTTCTTCGATCTCTCAACAAGGGAAAGGAAGGAGACGGAAAGTTTTGAGGCTTTCACCCACTCGTACCATCGCCTTGAGGATGGTGGTGCAGAAGTTGAATTCCAGTGGCGCCTCGAAGAGGGTTTGGTGATCGAATCCCGAGTCATCTTGCCGGTTGATAGCATGAACGCACACTTCCGTGTCCATGTTCATAACGAATCCCAAGAGACGATCCAGCACCTTGAGTTCCCAATCCTGCGAGGTATCGGGCGCTTGGTGGAAAAACCGCATGAGGATAATTGCCTGGTCCACCCTGTAGCAGGAGGGCTTCTTTTCATCGATCCACTAGGGACATTTGACCCTGCAGCAGGAGGGCTTCTTTTCGTCGATCCATTAGGCATGTTTGGAGGGCGGGGGCTTACAGGTCAGCGTCATACTCCTTATCCTGAGGGTGTAGGCGCATTTGCTCAATTCATGGCCTACTATGCCAAGGATATTGGTGGTTTTTATTTCGCCAGCCATGATCCTTTGAACACGGTGAAAGAAGTAGATTTTTATCGTCACCCGGAGAATAAAGGCTTGGTGACGCTCTTCGCCCATTACTCCTGGGACATGAGACCGGGTAACCAGCTGTTCCTTGAGTATCCCATCGTTCTAGGAGCCTTGGGGGAGGGAACTTGGTACGAGGCAGCGGAACGCTATCGGGCATGGTCGACAGCGACTGGTGACGGTCACCCAGATTGGTGTGCAGAAGGGCGTCTTGAAGACCGGGTGCGAGAAGGTCGCGCAGCGAAGTGGCTTGCGGAGGAGGTGGGTTTCTGCACCTTTGGGATGCCCAGCTCCTTCGATATGAGTCCATGGCTGGAGGCTTTTCATCAAATCGCCGACAAGCCGGTTTTTCATGTGCTTGGCCACGATTGGCCTCATTGGGGTGGGGCTTCATTGGAACGGATGGAACTGTTGGATTCGATGTTCCAGGAAGCGGGTCTTAAACCTTTCCATGAGCATTCCCTGAATGAGTTGTGGTTCCCGGTCGCGATTCAACGCCTAGAGACACTCAATACCCCTGCAGGTTGGAAGGCATTTTTCGAACAGATAGGCGCCAATTGGGAAGACCTTCCTGAGGAGAGATGGGGGGAGATCTTCGAGGAGTGGAACAAGTGTGGTCCATGGTTTCCACCGCTCAGTGTTGCTATTCCCTGGTTTCCAACACAGTTTCATCCCGAGAACTTGAGGGTCATGGATGAACAAGGAGATCCATTTGCACCTTTCTTCTTTGACTTCTTCGACTATGGCCATGACCTCGAAAAGCATGGGTTGATCACGGGAGATCCTGGTGGATGGCAATATCCCCATGAGTTGATCCAGGCGGGTTTCACGAAGATCTGGATGGATCCGACGACTTCTTACTGGCAGGAATTCCACACTGATCGCGATCGGCAAATTGTAGTCGAGAGCGGGGCAAGCGGGCTTTATTATGACATCTCCGCCGGCGCCGGACCGCGCTGGAGTGATCGAGACGACCATGGGCATCCTACAGGTTATGGTCGATGGTTGTGGGATGGTTATGCAGAGCTCTTCAGGAGGTCAAAAGAAGCGGCCAGCACTGCGAAGGGGGGGTATGTAGCCCAAGGCGTGGAGATGGGTCTGGAGACCCTCATTCCGTATATTGATTTTAATCAATGGCGAGCCGGAGGTTTGGTCCAGGGGGACATCGAATTAATGCCTTATATGGATTTGGTTAAACGTGGAAGTGTGCTAAAGCTGCCGCTCTTCTCCTACCTCTATCACGAATACGGACCGGTGATGCTGGATGGGTGGGCAAAACTATCGCAGGAATTTGGTGATATTTTCTACCTCATCGCAGCCGAGATCGCTTTGCAGCAGGGGGGACTCGTCGAATTGAATTACGAGTACTCTCCCCTCGAGCGCTTTCCAGGGATGGAGGGCCCAACGTATCAGCTCATGTACCACACCGCCATCTATCAGGAAGAGGAGCCTTATGATGTGGATCCTCAAAAGTTGGCCTTCCTGAAGGAGGTGGCGTTAGCTCGCACGGAGTTCGCCACAGCGTATCTTGCGTATGGCAAGGCCATGAAGCCAGTTACGTTCCTGACTTCGATCCCAGAGATCGAGCTGACTTGGAATCACTACAACAGCATCGGGCGGCGGAGGGAAAGTGGGATTTTCAAAACGCCTTCGGTCGTTCAGCAATTATGGAGCTATAAGAACGAGAAGCTGGGCGTTTTGATGGTCAATCTGGACGGTGAGGATGTACTAGAGGTAGAGTTCACCCTCGATCCGGGCGAGTATTCGTTAAATGGACAAAGTTATCAGATATGGCAAGTTACAAGCGAGGGTAGCGAGAGGATAGGGACGTGGAAGAAGGGGGAGGATCTGAGGTTAGCGGTCCATCTTCCCCCGCGCATGATCGTGCTTGTGGAGTTTTGTCCGCTGGCCGATTGAGCGCTCATCCTGTGCTCCCGAATTCGCTTAGTGGATATGAGGTGGAAACATTGGAATGAGTTCTGGAGTTGTCGTAGCCAGGCAGCACGCCGGAACAGAAAGGTAAAAGAAATGACTATGGATGAGGCGAAGAAGCGCGAGCTGCTCCGTCAGATGTACAGCATCCGGGCGTTCGAGGAAATGGCGGAACAACTCTATACCTTGGGGAAGATCCATGGAACGATGCATCTCTCCATCGGGATGGAGGCATCTGCAGTAGGAGCGATCGCGGCATTGCGTCCCGATGATCTCATCCTGAGCACCCACCGTGGCCATGGCCACTGCATCGCTAAGGGGGCCGATCTCAACCGCATGATGGCCGAGTTCGTCGGCAAGGAGACGGGTTACTGCCGTGGTCGTGGCGGATCGATGCACATCGCCGATATTGAAGGGGGCAACTTAGGCGCGAATGGTGTGGTCGCTGGGGGCGTTCCCATCGCCGTCGGGGTCGGGCTGAGCCTCAAGATGCAAAAACGCGATCAAATCATCCTCTGCTTCTTCGGTGATGGCGCGGCTAACCTTGGGCCGTTCCACGAAGCGTTGAACATGGCCGCGATCTGGTCCCTGCCGGTGGTGTATGTGTGTGAGAACAACCAATACGCGATGTCTTTCCATGTTCGGAAGGCGTTTGCCATAGAGCGCATCTCCGATCGGGCAGCAGCATATGGTATGCCCGGGGAAACGGTGGACGGAAATGACGTACTGGCGGTTTACGAAGCCGTGAGTAAGGGCGTAGAAAGGGCGCGCGAGGGCTACGGCCCTTCCCTGATCGAGAATGTAACTTATCGCTGGCGAGGACACTCGAGGAGCGATGTCAATCGATATCGCACCAAGGAGGAGATCGAGTCCTGGCAGGAAAAAGGCCCGATCAAGAGGTTCAAAAAGCAATTGCTTGAAGAAGGGGTGCTCACGGAAGAGGAAATCGACCGGATAAAGGACGACGCCTATGCAGCCATCGATGCCGCGGTTGAATTCTCCGAAGCCAGCCCGGATCCGGATCTGAAGACCATCGAGGAAGGAGTGTACGCCTGATGCGAGAACTCACGTACTCAGAGGCGATTCGAGAGGCGCTCCGCCAAGAGATGTTGCGCGACGACAGGGTCTTCATCATCGGTGAGGACGTGGGCGTATATGGCGGCGCATTTGGTGTGACGCTTGGATTGGTAGACGAATTCGGTGAGGAGCGTGTGATAGACACACCCATCAGCGAACTCGGTATTGCAGGTGCGATCACCGGCGCAGCGTTGACGGGGATGCGCCCTGTCGGTGAGATCATGTTCATGGATTTCATCACGCTGGCCTCGGAGCAAGTGGTCAATCAGGCGGCCAAGATCCGTTTTATGTTCGGTGGAAAGGTTGCGGTGCCCTTTGTGCTGCGTACACCCGCCGGATCCGGCACTGGGGCGGCGGCACAGCACTCGCAGAGCTTGGAAAACTGGTTCGTCCATATTCCGGGTTTGAAAGTGGTCATGCCAAGCACCCCGTATGATGTGAAAGGACTGTTGATCGCCTCCATCCATGACGACAACCCGGTCATCTTCATCGAACACAAGTTGCTTTATCGAACCAAAGGACCAGTTCCTGAAGAGCCTTACACGATTCCGTTAAGCGCTGCAGAGGTGAAGCGGGAGGGTCAGGATCTGACGATCGTCGCCACATCGGTGATGGTTGTACGTGCGCTAGAAGCGGCCGAGCAATTGGCTCAGGGAGGGATTGAGGTTGAGGTGGTTGACCCGCGCACCCTCAAACCACTGGATGAGGAGACGATCATCCGTTCGGTGATGAAGACCGGGCGGGCGTTAATCGTACACGAAGCGTGTCGGACGGGTGGCTATGGGGCCGAATTGGCGGCTGTTATCGCCGGGAGTGAGGCCTTCGATTACCTGGAAGCGCCCATCAGACGGTTGGCGGGACGTGACATACCTATTCCCTATAATCGTTATCTGGAATATCATACTGTGCCGCAGGTCGAGAACATCGTCGATGCATCCCGCGAGTTGATCCACAGGGGAGCATGAAATGGCAACCAAGGTCATCATGCCCAAGCTTGAGATGGCCCAAGAGTCAGCTACTATCATCGAGTGGCTCAAGCAGGAGGGCGATCAGATCGAGAAGGGCGAGCCACTATTGGTGATCGAGACCGACAAAGTCACCGTGGAACTCGAGTCACCGGGTTCGGGTCTTCTCTCAAGTGTTCGTGGAGACCCCGGAGAGGAGATCCCCGTCACGCAAGTGATCGCTTACCTTCTGGAACCGGGAGAAGAGCCACCTCAGGAAATCATCGAGGAGGAGATTGAGAGGGCATTGGAGACACCACCCCCACCCATCCCACAGGTGGAGGTGACGCCTGTTGCGAAGCGGTTGGCAACGACACATGGGATTGACCTTAGCACGGTCGTAGGCACAGGACCGAAGGGCCAAATTACTAAGGAAGACATTGAGGCAGCGTTGGCCGCTCCTGCTGTAGTGACCCCGCCAGAAAAGATCCGCGCCACGCCATCTGCCCGACGTCTGGCTCGAGAGAAGGGTGTGGATCTCTCGGAGGTGAAAGGGACCGGACCACGTGGTCAAGTTACGGCTGAAGACGTCATGACATATGCACCCACACCAGGGATTGTAGGTCTGACTCCTTTGGAGACCATTCCGCTTAGGGGTATTAGACGCACCATCGCAGAGCGGATGACTCATAGCTATCAAACCACACCACATATTTTCGTCAGCCTGCGGGTCGATATGAGCATGCTGGAAACGGAACGCGCACGCCTCAATCAGGGAGCAGACGCCCAAGGGATAGCTCGCGTTACGGTGACTGCGATGTTGGTCAAAGCTGTNNTCCGTGGTTGAACAGCACCCTGCAGGGGGAACAGATCATTATGTTGTCGGACCTGAATATTGGCGTCGCGGTGGCACTTGATGGAGGTCTCATTGCGCCAGTAGTGCATCAAGCCGATGGAAAAAACGTTACCGAGATTTCTGCTGAAGTGGAGGATTTAGTTGCCCGCGCTCAAGCCAATCAATTAACCCCATCCGATGTCGCACGGGGGACGTTTACCATCTCCAATTTAGGCCCCTTCGGTATTGATCAATTCACGGCCATCATCAATCCGCCCAACGCGGCCATTTTGGCCGTAGGAGCCATTCGATCTGAGGTCGTCGCGGACGATTCGGGGGAGATCGTCGTGCGGCCCATGGCATGGATGACGCTCGCCGCGGATCATCGCATCGTAGATGGGGCGGTGGCGGCTAAATTCCTCACCGCGCTCAAGGACGCTCTAGAAGACCCCGCTCAATTCCTGGTGTGATACCTTTATCGGTATCGTGATCAGTCCAGATCGCGGTGAAACAGCTTTACTTCTTCTTTCCATTCTTACATAAGATCTCGCATCGTCTTGTTATTTATTCGTCCTCTGTCATGAAGATGATGGTTTCTATAAAGAGCAGTCATCCTGGGCCCACGTTGTCCTGTGTCCTGCCGAAGGATCGTAGGATGACTGGCTTCGATATGCGTCCTTACAGAAGGCGTAGGGGCAATTCATGAATTGCCCCTACGCCTATGACTCAACCCATTGGCAGTCCTTGTGCAAGCTCTTTCAAAAGGATGAACTTCTCGTTTCGGGATAAACTTATGCCTTGGAGGGACACCTATGGCAAAGGTTCTAGTTCTAGGTGCGGGCATGATGGGAACGGCAGTTACCGTTCCTCTGACAGACAACGAGCACGATGTCCACCTTGTTGGGACCCATTTAGACGGGCACATCATTGAGGAGATCCACGAGTCCCGCATCCATCCGAAGTTGCGGAGCGCCGTGCCTGCGAGCGTGAAGCCCTACCCTATCGCTGGCCTGAGAGAAGCCCTCCGGGGCGCTGACCTGATCCTCCTTGGGGTTAATTCCTTGGGCGTTGAATGGGCAGCGGAAGTGTTGGGACCATTACTCACGGGAGATGTTCCGATCGTCGCCCTCACAAAAGGGTTGGTTGGTGACGGTCAGAAGCTATACATATTGCCGTATGTGCTGCGTAATGGCTTGCCATCGAGCTATCGAGAGGAGATTAGATTAGCCGCTGTAGGCGGACCTTCGATCGCCGGTGAGTTGGCCGCTCGGCGTCCAACGGGGATCGTGATCACGGGTTCGGACCAAACATTTTTGGATGAGGTCGCCAGCATCCTGCGAACCCCCTATTATCATACTTGGACCAGCACGGATGTGATCGGGGTTGAGGTTTCCGTTGCACTTAAGAACGTTTACGCACTCGCGGTGGGCATGGTTCAGGGACTGATGGAAAGAGAGGGGATCGACGAAGAGGGCGATGTCATGCACAACATGGCGGCTGCCATCTATGCTCAAGGTCTATATGAGATCGCCTATCTTGTGGATTATATGGGGGGAGAGGTTGAGAACGTATACGGGTTGCCCGGCGCTGGTGATCTGTACGTCACATGTATGGGGGGGAGAAACATGCGCATGGGACGTTTGTTGGGGCTAGGGATGCGATACGAGGAAGCCAAAACGCAGTACATGGTTGATGATACTGTTGAGGGCGCCGAATTGGCTTTGGCCATAGGTGATACCATCGAAGCGATGATCGAACGCGGTAACCTGGAGGGCGCTGCGCTTCCCCTGCTGTTAACGATGATCGACATTGTCTGCCGCGATGAACCGGTGCAGATCCCGTGGGACAGGTTTTTCTCTCGTTCCTATTCCTGAATGATCTCATTCACTACATTTCACTACATCATAGTGGCGAATCCCTTTCCAATCCTTTAAATAACTAAGCGATGCAGATCACGTGCCTCGACCATCAATGTAAAAAGCAGTTGACTTGAAGTAAAATATATTGTACTATATGTAAAGAAAGTTTTACACAAAGGAATGGATGAAATTACGTGGATTGGTGGAAGAATAGCTCCGAAAGCTTCTACAGTAGACATACATGGCGCTTCAAGGACAGGGAGAAGGTCTGTGACAAATACGAGGCTGAAGAATCGCATCAGAAGATTGCGTTTCGAGAACGGAGAGATTACGCAGGAGGAGCTGGCGCGGCGCGCAGGTTGCACGCGACAGACCATCAATGCCATTGAAGCGGCAAAATATGGGCCGTCGCTGGAGCTTGCATTTAAGATCGCCAGAGTATTTGGCGTCGGTATTGAAGAGGTTTTCAGCTATGGGAACTCGGAATCAGAGAAGCCTTGGTCATCTTAGGGTAATAGGATGAAGGATGATCTGAAAGGCAATCGTTGAACCTGGAGGCCGGTGCGATGAACAAAATCAAAGTCGGGCGACTACTCGCTGCTGGTTTGGTCACTTTGATCGTATTTATCATGGTGGAGTTCCTGTTGGAGTTCGTCATTTTTGACGCGCTCATTGGTTTGGGAAAATGGATCAGTCAACTCTATGCTCCCTCCAGTTGGAACCTATCGAATCACATTTTGAACCTCTTTATAGCATTGGTGAACAGCATCATGTTGATGTGGATGTATGCCGCATTGCGGCCGATGTTCGGCGTGGGTCCCAAGACCGCATTAATCGCCAGCGTATTCGCGTATGCCTTCATCTTCTCCTTTAGCGTTAATTTCGCTAACTTACGTCTCTATCCCATACAACCTGCTTTGATCGAACTGTTTTACCAACTCATTGAGATTCCAGTTGCGATCCTTGCTGGGGCCTACTATTATGAAGGGGGATGGGAGGAAGTAGATCAGCCAGTGGTCAGCAGTTGATCGTGGAGAGTTCACCTTTACCCACCGAAGAGAAGCTGACCTATCAGCCCCACCAGCGGTGGAACTACGAAACCCAAGCCGAGGCGTATGAGGGAGAAGCGCCAACCCAGGAAGGGTAACTCGAAGGAGACTGTCAGCAGGGCGAGTGCGGCCCAAGAGGTGATGATGGCCAGTGTCGGTCCGAGACCTGCGCCGGCTTGATAGAGGGTGGCGATGAGGGGGAAGACCACATAAGGGCCACCCGGCAACAACATCCCAGCGCCTGTACCAATCAGAAGACCCCGCCAACCGGAGTCTGGTCCGATCCAATTTTGTACCAGGTCCTGCGGTCCGAGGACGTTCACATACCCTACGATAACGAAGGCGACCACGAGCAACGGCAGCGTTCGTCTCAGGGTAGACCAGCCCTGGACGATGCCCTTACGGTGACTCCCGTCACCGCGCGACCAGGCGTAGATCAGCAACCCCAGGGCCAGAACGAATAAGATCAGCGTCGCTTGGTTCATCCGACGGCCTCCCGGATTTGATCGATGGTCTTTCCAAATAACGCCTCCGCCAGCATCCCAAACAGAGGCGGTATAACCAATGTGAGGCCGTAACGTATGATCGTTAGTTGCGTCCCAAGTAGAGCGAACTCGAAAGGTAGCCGGGTGATAGACCACAGATTTTTTGCGATGACGAAGGCCATCAGCGATCCAAGCCCAGCGCCGGAGTGGAGCAAGGCGCCAGCGAGAGGATAATAGACATAAGGACCGCCTGGGATCAGGGCGCCGGCCACGCATGCCAACAGGATCCCTCGCCAACCAGACTGTGAGCCCAACCAGCGCTCGATCACCTCGCGAGAGACCAAAACCTGCACCAATCCGGCCAGGAGAAAGGCCGCGATGAGCAGCGGAGTGACGCTGAGCAGAGTCCGTCCGCCGTTAGCCAACCCTTCGAGGGTTTTTTCCGCTCCACCCTGCATCCAGGCGACAACGGCCAGCGTAAGCGCAACGCCGGTTAGGAATATTGTCGTGCGGTCAGGTATCCATTTACGCATGTCGCATGCTCGTAGCGAATTTCTCCGGATGATTGCTGAGCCCAGGAAGTTGATCTGGGAAGTATAACGCAACCAAACCGAGATACAACTCACCTCCCCGCGACCTTGTAGCTCGCGGGGAGGTTGATTCTGGTTTCTTAGGCGTCAGGAGTTATTTTAGGCAGCAATTTGTTCAAAGCGAGCAACAATGCGTCGGCATCTTCTTCGTCGTTGTAAGCCTGAAAGGACACTCGAATCAGGGGATGATCGTTCCAGCGATGTATCACAACCTCAATCCTGTACTCGTCGTAGAGTTGCCTTTGCAAAGCCTCACAATCGAGCTCTGGAAAGCGGGCGGTGAACATCTGGATGAACCAGTCTTGTGAGTCGGGGCACAGCGCATCGAAGCCTGTCATGGTATTGATGCGCTCCCGGGTCTTGCTTGCCAGTTGATGACAACGTCGACGGATGGTGTTCCAATGGCGGTCTTGCTGAAAACGGATGGCGGCTGGCACGGAGAGGAACGCGGCGATGTCACGTGTGCCTTGCCATTCGTGGTGGTCAACGAAGCGCGAATCGGTGGGTTTTTCTGCCTCCCATCCCCAACTTATCACGAGAGGTCGGAGTCGATCCTGCACCTCTCGCCGGGCGTACAGGAAGGCGGCTCCCTTGGGTGCACAGAGCCATTTGTGGCAGGCTCCGGTGTAGAGATCGGCTCCCAGTTTCGTTAGATCCAAAGGAAGCTGACCCGGAGCGTGGGCTCCGTCGACAATGGATAACAAGTCCATCTGCCGAGCGCGACGGCAAATCTCCTCGATTGGGAAGCGGAGTGCGGTCGGGCTGGTGATATGGCTAATGAAGACAAGGCGCGTACGAGGCGTGATACCCGCAAAGAAGGTCTCCACAAAATCTGTCCGGCTGGACAGTGGAAGTGGAATAGGTTGACGGACGTAGCGGGCGCCGTTCTGTTGACAGATGAAACGCCAGGTGCGGTCCATGGCGCCATATTCATGATCGGTGGTCAAGATCTCATCACCGGGTTTGAGTTCCAGGCTTCGGGCTACCATGTTAATCGCTGTAGTGGGATTGGTGAAATAGATCACCTCATCTTCGCCGCAATGCAGAAAATCCGCCAACGCGGCGCGTGCTTCTGCCATCAGGTCGCGTGCGCGTCTTGCAAGGAATTCTACTGGCTGTCGCTCCAGCTCGCGCTGCCACTCCTGATAGGTTTCAAACACCGGGCGAGGACAGGCGCCGAAAGAACCGTGATTGAGGAAGATCACCTCTGGGTCAAGCAGAAATTGGGATTTGAGGTTGTTCATTCTGATGAAGGTATACGCGACGGGTTGGTCAAGTATATCAAGTCCATGAACCCATTGCTCTTGGATCGTCAAGTGGAGCGTGATGTCCGATACATTCTCCTACCTCGGGTTGCTTTACGCAAGATTTCATCTCGGCTTGAAAGCTCCTTTCTGATGAGAAACCTTCAGAGGGGCTGACTTCAAACTGTCGGCGCAAGAAGTATAATCTCCTTGCGATGTCCATCGAAGATGCCCTCGAGCGTTTTCGGCTCGACATGGATTTCATGAAGAACGTCGCCGTTTGGGAGCGGCTGCCGCCCAGACCGGCTCGCTATGCTGACTTCCCTGATGACCTCGATCCACGATTAATTTCGGCCCTGCGCTCCCTAGACAATGCTCCTCTCTACACTCACCAGGCAGTGGCCGTAGAGGCCGCTCTGGCTGGAGAAAATGTGGTTGTGGTCACTGGGACGGCTTCGGGGAAGACGCATTGTTATAACCTCCCGGTGCTTCAGACGCTCCTCGCGGATACCGAAGCGCGGGCCCTGTATCTCTTCCCGACTAAGGCGCTATCTCAAGATCAAGCCGCCGCGCTGGGGGAGTTTCTGGAGGCGTTAGGTGCCGTCGAGGGAGTCCCCGTTCGCACCTATGATGGGGACACCCCAACAGCGCGCCGCCGCCAGATCAGGGACGAGGGTCGGATTCTGATCACCAACCCGGACATGCTTCATATGGGAATCCTCCCCCACCACCCTAGTTGGGCGATGCTGCTCGAGAATCTGCGCTGGATCGTGCTCGATGAGCTTCATGTCTACCGAGGAGTCTTTGGCTCCAATGTCGCCAATCTGCTTCGTCGCTTGCGTCGACTGTGCCGTTTCTACGGCTCGGAGCCCCAGTTCGCGCTTACCTCGGCCACGATCGCCAACCCCAAGGAACTTGCCGAGCGGCTGATCGAAGCCCGCGTTCATTTAATACTCCCTGATTTGGATGGATCTCCACGGGCCGAGAAACATGTGATCATCTACAACCCCCCAGTGATCGATCCCAGTCTCGGGATCCGTCGAGCATATACACTGGAATCAACGCGCATCGCCGAGCGTTTCTTGGCGACCGAGGTGCAGACGGTGGTCTTCGCCCGAGCTCGGTTAACGACGGAGGTCTTGCTTGGCTACGTTCGCGATGCCTACGAAAGTCTCGGAGGTGATCCAAAGGCGATTCGTGGCTATCGGGGCGGTTACCTCCCTTTGGAACGACGCGAGATCGAGCGCGGTTTGCGTGAAGGGGTTGTGAAGGGCGTCGTGGCCACCAATGCTTTGGAGCTGGGGATCGATATCGGGCAACTGGGAGCAGCGGTGGTCGCGGGTTATCCGGGAACGATCGCAAGCCTGTGGCAACAGGCTGGTCGAGCTGGGCGTCGCAGTGAAATTTCGGCGGCAGTTTTGGTTGCCTCCGCTGCTCCCCTCGATCAGTTCGTCGCCTTGCACCCGCGCTATCTATTTGAAAACCCTCCCGAGATGGGGTTGATCAACCCCGATAATTTGGCCATCCTGTTGCGTCACCTGCGCTGTGCGGCCTTTGAGTTGCCCTTCGAGGAGGGTGAGAACTTTGGGAATTTCGCCAATGTTGAAGGGTTACTTGCCTTCCTGGCAGAGCAAGGGGACCTACATCGATCCCATGGGACTTACACATGGGTGGCGGATACGTACCCTGCCGAGTCGGTCTCGCTGCGAGCCAGTGGGGATGACCCGATAGTAATCCAGGAGGTGAGTCAGGGTCGCCCGGTCGTCATTGGTGAGGTTGACCGCGCAGCGGGAACCATCTTGTTGCACGAGGGTGCGGTATACATCCATGAGGGTCGCACGCACATCGTCCAGCGTCTGGACTGGGAGAACGCGTTAGCCGAGGTGGAGCGGGTCGAGGTTGACTACTATACCGACGCTTCGGAGTCAGTGGGTCTTGAGGTGCTCGAGGTATTCGACGCAGATGAACATGCGCCTGCCCGACGGGCGCATGGGTGGGTGGAGGTCACCGCCACCACGACCTCCTATCGCAAGGTCAAACGCTACACACATGAGACTTTGGGCTATGGTTCGATCGATCTACCACCACGATCCTTTGAAACCAGTGCTTATTGGTTTTGGATCGCGCCAGAGACGGTGGATCGACTCGAGGCCGAGGGTGTGCTTATGCCGCCAAGCGACTATGGACCGAGCTGGTCCAGCGTACGGGATGCGGCCCGCGCGCGCGATGGCTACCGCTGCCGTCAATGTGGTGCCCCAGAACGTGACGCTCGAGCGCACGAGGTTCACCACATCCGACCCTTCCGTGAGTTTGGTTACATCCCAGGGGAGAACCGGCATGATCGCTTGGCCAACGATCTCGATAATCTGATTACCCTTTGCCCGACCTGTCACCATAGGGTTGAGTCTGCGAGGGGCAAAAGGACCGCTTTGAGCGGTCTAGCTTATGCGCTGAGAAATATCGCGCCCCTCTATTTGATGTGCGATCCACGCGATCTAGGCTCGCTCGCTGAGGTTCGGTCCAAAAGCACAGGAGGACCGACCATCACCATTTTTGACATGGTCCCCGAGGGATTGGGGCTGTCAGAACGGCTCTACGAGCTCCACTTGGAAATGCTATCCGGTTCGCTGGACATGGTGCGTGCATGTCGTTGTGAGGACGGCTGTCCGGCATGCGTGGGTCCAGTTGGACCTGGCGGTAGGGAGGTCAAAGACCTCACCGCGCGATTGTTGGAAGCGCTTTTGGAGTAAAATCATTTCGCGGGTGTTCTTAGAAACACTATCGAGGTGCTGATCCATCATCAGATGAAATTGGTGAAACTAGAGCGGACCAACCGGTCCGCTCTAAACAATTGGGTTTCAAACCTTATCGAAGGACGTATTCACTCCCAGCGCCAAAGTTTTACCGCTAACAGGAGAAGCCCGATCAACCAGCCACCAAGCACAGCGAAGTTGAGGGCCAGCGAGTGAGCAGGCTGGGCGCCCACCATGGTTTGTCGTAAAAGGTCGCTCAAGTATGTAAGTGGCAACACGCTCATGATTGGTTGGAACAATTTCGGTAGCATCTCGGTCATAAAGATGCTCCCTGAAAGCATCATCATGGGGAAGTTAACCAATTGTGCGATCGCCATCGTGCTTTCCATCGAGCGCCCCACCCCGGCGAGCACATATCCGAGACTGACAAATACCAGCGTGCCCAGCAGAATCGCGCCCACAAAAGGGAGCCAAGAGATCACGCCTACATCGAAACCGAAATACCCAATTATGAGAAAAGTTGTGGTTTGCAACACACCAATGCTTACCCGCCAACTCACCTCTGCTGTCAGGATCGCTATTCGAGAAACCGGCGTCACACCGATACGCCGCAGTATTTGCGCCTCGCGTTGGCTGACGATGGGTTGAGCGGTGCCAAAGATCCCCAACCAGAGGAGGGCCACGCCCAACATCCCCGGCATGAAGAAGTCAATCGAGCGTAGCGGATTCGTCTGCACGGCCTGTGGTTCCATCTCAAGCATGGGCGGTGAGCCGCTCAAGGTCAGATTGATTTCATTCAACATGGTCCGCACAACGCCGACCGCCAAATCCGAGGAGGAGGGATTCGAGGTGTCATAAAAGACTTTAATGACCACGCTCTGACCCCGCATCACGGATTGGCTCAGGTTCTCAGGCAGGATAAGAAGGGCGTGCAAATCTCCGCGCTCGAGGACGACCATTAGCTCCTCGCGCGCGCCAGCGGATAAGTTGTATCCACCTTCCGAATCTGGTGCCTCGAGGCTCTTAACGATTTGGTCACCTATGGGTCCAAGATCTTCGTTCGCGATGCCCAAATGCAGGGTGAAGCTGCCTCCCTCTGAGAACACCAATCCGAAGAAGACCCCGAATGCCACTGGTAGCAACAATACGAAAAGTACCGCCGATCGATCGCGCAGGAACTCGCGCGCTTGGGCTATGTATAATGCCGTAATTGCTTTCATCCGCGTATCCTCCTGCCCGTCAGCTTCAGAAACACGTCTTCCAATGTCGCCTGACGGACGGTCATATCCTTGAAAGACAGAGTATCCTGCTCAGCCATCTCCAAGAGACCAGCCATCGTGTGGGGAACATCGTTGGAATAAAGCGTCACCCGTCCATTTTCATGCAAGGTAAGCTCCACCCCAGGTAACGCATTTAAGCGCTCACGTGGTATGGATCCATGGGCAACGAACTCGATCGCTGTTTCTTCGAAATACTTGTTGATCAAGCGGGCAGGATGGTCGAGCTCGATGATGCGACCATGATCCATAATAGCCACCCGATCGCATAGTTGCTCGGCCTCCTCCATATAGTGGGTGGTGAGCAAGATCGTTTTTCCCTTCTCTTTAAGACCTCGGATAACATCCCAAAGTTTGCGTCTAGCTTGTGGGTCGAGACCAGTCGTTGGTTCATCGAGGAAGATCAGATCTGGATCGTTGATCAGCGCCAACGCCACCGCCAATCTCTGCTTTTGTCCACCGGATAGGGCTTTGGTGGCTGTCTTCGACTCCTCGAGTAGACTTACATGATTCAGGATCTCAGCCGCCGGAAGCGATCGCGGGAACAGACCTGCGAACAGCTCCACCTGTTCACGAACTTTGAGTTGATTCAATAAACCCGTGGTCTGTAGTTGAACACCAAGGCGAGCTCGAACCTGGCTATTGTCCGCGCCGTGACTCATTCCAAGAAGAGATATTTGACCGCCATCCGCTTTCCGCAAACCGAGCAAGCATTCAACGGTCGTTGTTTTTCCAGCCCCATTTGGACCGAGCAAGCCAAAGACCTCACCATGATCTATGGTGAAACTCACACCAGCGACGGCGACAGTTTCGCCATATTGTTTTCTGAGGTCGAGCACCTCAATTGCGATCTTATCGTTCACTGCATTCTCTCCCAATCTTGGGGTGAGGAAGGTACGTGTTCGATACTCCCTTCCTGCCCCCGATCTCTACAATATAAGTTTAGCGTTTGGTGATGGAGCCGACATCGGGCAACTGAGCTATATCTGCCTCGTACATTCGTACATTGTCCGGGCGTACGGTACGCTCGGTTAACAAAAGCACTATAATGAGTGCAATGAAAAACAGCGAGGAGAAAGGCAGGGTATATGTTTGGATGTGGGCATTGCCCACATCCTAGCCTATACCGGTCTTCTTCTCGAAGTTGATCGTTTTTTATCGGATTTTATGATGGGAACCGAGAAGTGTCAGCGATGAGGCAATTTTTTCGAGCGTCGGTTTCTGAAGAAGAGCTTCAGGAATATCGGCAGGAACTGAGTAGAACCCGTCCGTTCTTCATTATCTTCTGCATTGTGCTGATTGCAATGTATGGATGGACGTTCTATTCCCAACCGGAGTTGCTCGTAGCCAATAAGCTCATCCCCCTCGTTTTGCTCGGGATCATCCATGGGGTGCTTCACTTGTTAAGCCCCTACATTGTCATCAGCCGTCGTTGGATTGTCTCCTATTTCTTCGTACAGGGCGTCCTTGTCTTTACCATCAACCTCATCGCACAGAATCAAGGGATATTGATGGGTCTTTATCTCGCCTTGAGCGGCGCAGCGATTGGATTCATCGAAGACCTGCGAAAGGGGTTAATCCCAGTTGTGGCTTATGCGATCCTGGCCAGCGTCAACCAGGTGATATCATGGGGCTGGGAGTCGCTTTTTGGATGGCTGATCCTTTTCGGTCCGATGATGTTCTTTGTCGTGGTTTATGTGGTCATGTTCACTCGTGAGAGTCAGTCCCGTATGCGTACTCAGCAGCTCCTGAAGGAGCTTGAGGCTGCCCATCAACAACTGGCCGAATACGCCACCAAGGTGGAAGAATTGACCCTTTCTGCTGAGCGACAACGGATGGCGCGTGAGCTTCACGATACCTTGGCGCAGGGCTTGGCCGGTCTCATCTTACAGCTTGAGGCGGTAGATTCTCATCTTGGGCAGGATCGCCCTAACAAGGCGCAAGCCATTGTCCACCAAGCGATGGGAAGGGCGCGGGTGACCTTAGCCGATGCTCGACGCGCGATTCAAGATCTGCGCGATGAGACGTCCTCCATCGATAACCTGAGTGACGCCATTCGACAGGAAGTGGACCGTTTTACGACTGCCACAGGCATACCCTGTAAGCTTGAGCTATCGCCCCCCAAGGAAATTCCCATATCTGTTCATGAGCACGCGAGGCGGACGGTAGCGGAGGGTTTGACTAACATCGCTCGCCATGCCCAGGCGAACAACGTCTGGTTGAAGCTTGGGGAAAGCGATGGGATACTTGAGATCGCTTTGCGCGATGATGGGGTGGGTTTCGATCCATCTGTTGAGATGGGTGGCCATTATGGTCTGGTAGGGTTGCGCGAACGGGCACGCTTAGCTGGGGGATCATTGGAACTGACCAGCGAACCTGGCGTAGGCACGACCTTGACTCTGATCTTACCGCTTGAAAATGGAGGCGCGGAGTCATGATCGATCCGATCCGGGTCTTGATCGCTGATGATCATCAAGTCGTGCGCGATGGATTGCGTATGATCCTGGAGGCAGAAGAGGGATTTCAGGTGGTGGGTGAGGCTGCCGATGGGGTTGAAGCCGTGGAGCTAACCGGGCAGTCGCAGCCCCAAGTGATCCTAATGGACTTGCGTATGCCCCGAATGGATGGGCTGGAAGCGATTGAGCGTATTCGTGCTCAATGGCCGCAGGTGGCGATCGTTATTCTGACAACCTACGATGAAGATGACCTGATGGTGCGCGGTTTACGAGCGGGGGCGCTCGGTTACCTACTCAAGGACACTAGTCGCCAGGAGCTTTTTGATTGCCTGAGAGCGGCCGCCCGCGGTGAGGCATTGCTCAAACCAGAGGTCATTGCTCGTGTACTGTCATCAGCTCCAGTGAGCTCCGTTGGGAGGAAGCCTCGGGAAGCGCATGAGATCAGCCTGACCGAACGGGAACTGGAAGTGCTTGAAGGCGCAGCGCAGGGAGAGCGTAACAAGGAGATCGCTGCACGCCTGGGGATTACCGAACGTACTGTTAAAGCCCACCTGAGCAGCATTTACAACAAGTTGGGCGTAGACTCCCGCGCCTCAGCGGTGGCAGTGGCGATGCAGAGCGGTCTTCTCTCAAGGAATCGCCTTTCATCCGATTAGATATCCTCATCCATTGCCACATTTAACAACATGATTTTTCGTGTATTCTTTCGTTATTCAGCGAGTTGGATTACGGGGAGAAGCTGGATCAATTCCTGCTTCTATATGGTGTAGAGCATTCTGTTGCCCTCGATCGCCTGCTCCCCCCGCTTCCCAAAGAGTAGACCTGCATGCCTGACATAGAGGATGCTGCCCCTACAGGAGCGTTTTCAAAGATATCTGGGTGTTGGGATGTATGTCGGTTACAATAAAGCTTCGCGGTCGTTTTTGATGAACATGTATTCGACCGCCGGAGGGATATTCGATGACTTTTCCACCCCTGCTAGACGATCAGCAGACTCAAATCTGGGGGGAGGAGCGACAACAAATCCAACGCCTGCTCGAGCTTCTCGAGGACTGGGATGTTGAAAGGATCGATCTTGAGCGTCTACGGCAAGCGCAAAACCAACTTAGTGAACTCTTTTTGTTGGTCGTGGTTGGCGAGTTTAATAGTGGCAAATCTGCACTGATCAACGCATTGCTTGGTCATCCTTACCTGAAAGAGGGTGTGACCCCTACGACAGACCGGATTCATATCCTCCAATATGGGGAGTCAGGCTCACCCGAGTTTGCAGGTGATGATGTGCGCCTCTTCCGTTTTCCGGTTGATTTCTTACGCGAGATACACGTTGTCGACACCCCGGGCACCAACGCAGTGCTACGGCGTCATGAAGCGATCGTCCGCGATTTTGTGCCGCGGAGCGACATGGTGATATTCGTCACCTCGGCTGATCGACCCTTTACCGAAAGCGAGAGGAGTTTCTTGGAACATATCCGTCAGTGGGGCAAGAAGATCATCATCGTTATCAACAAGGTCGACATTCTTGCCTCCTCAGCAGATGTCGATGAGATCCTGAGTTTTGTGAAGGTTCAGGCTCATCGCTTACTGGATTTTAATCCGACCGTTTTTATGCTCTCCGCACGCGAAGCGTTACGCCGACTCATGGAAACCGATGCAGAGCCGTCGGAGGGACAAGCTGACGGTTTCCATGCTTTCAGCAAACACCTTATGGACAATCTCGGTCAGGAGAATCGGATTCGGCTCAAACTTCTCAACCCACTTGGGGTGGCCCTCAAGATCTCCCGTCAGTATCAGGCTTTGGCCGAACAGCGCCTTCATGTTTTGAACGAGGACACTCAAGCGCTGCGTAAAGTTGATCGACAGATCGAACTTTATGAGGAGGATACACAATCGGAGTTTGAGCGTCATCTTGCTCGTATCGAGACGGAATTGCTGGAGATGCGTCTGCGCGGGGAAGAGTTCCTTGACGATCGAATGCGTTTGCTGAAGATCCGCGCCATGCTTCAAGGAGATCGCATGCGTCAGTCCTTTGACCGCGAGGTCGTTGCCGACACGCCGGAACGGATCGAAAGCCACATTCAGGAGATCATTGACTGGCTTGTAGAGCGAGATTTGCGCCAATGGCGCCTGGCGGCCAATGAACTGAATCGGCGCCGCGAAACTGAAACGCTGCAAGATGCTGCTCGTGAAGCCTCCGATGGTTTCGTTTATAACCGTCGTCAACTTTTGGACAATCTTGGCGCGCGCGCTGAGCGTGTGATTGGAGGGTACGATCGCAAGGGGGAAGCGGCTCGTCTGACAATGACCATTCAGGAATCGGTGGCCATGGTGGGTTTGGTTGAAGTGAGTGCGATCGGTTTGGGATTGTTACTCAAGGCGTTGCTGGTTGGCGCCACAGCTGATGCCACAGGTTTGCTCGCCGCGGGCGTTTTGGGTATTTTGGGGCTCGCCATACTTCCCTATCGCCGAGGTTTAGCCAAGCGAGAATTACGCAAGAAGATGGAGGAGCTTCGCAATCGTCTACGCCATGTCTTAGGAGAGAGCTTCGAGCGTGAACTGGAGCAATCCGCGAGTCGGCTACGAGAAGCCATCGCCCCGTACCGGCGTTTTGTTCTCAGTGAGGAGGGGCGTTTGAAGCACATCGCTCAAGGATTGGATGCGGTTGAAGGGCGATTGCTAGCGCTTGAATCCACACTCAAAGCAGGGGAGGAGATTCAAGCCGTAGAGTCGTAGATTATCCCGAAACGACGGATTGAACTCCAACCCTTTGCCCGAGACATGCTTCTTTTTTCTTCTGTCAACTAACCTCAATGCGAAACCGCATCTACCGGGATATGTGACAAATTGCTCGGGCTCATCACCGAGGATTCTAAGGGACTTGTTCCCTGGGACGCCCCCATATTTAGCTCTCTTACCCTCAATCGAGGCTATTACTCCTCCACCGCTAGGCAAGTGAGCGTGTCCAACACGCCTGGGATGGGTTGGATGGCGGTGGCCATGATGTCTCCGATGTTTTTTACATCTTGTGCCTCGACGACAGCGACCGCGTCATATGGCCCAAACGTCATATTCGCCTCAGTAACCCCCTCGACTCGGCGAAGCTGACGTACAACCTCACGAATTTCTCCCGTACGGATGTGGATCAATATGTAGGCTTTCATGGGATTAACCTCATGTCTCGGTTTGGGACTGGCGCAGAAAGACGGTCCAGTAGATCGTGGCAACGAAGAGCGAGCCGCCAATGATGTTGCCGATCGTGACTGGAAGCAGGTTCTTCAGAAGGAATGTACTCCACGTAAGGCCAGATATGTCGAGCGCTGATGCGGCGACAAAGGTTGGATCAAAGTTCGTAATGAGCAGACCGATGGGGATGAAATACATGTTGGCGACGCTGTGCTCGAAGCCGGCGGCGACGAAGGCCGTGATGGGGAAGATGATGGCTGCGATTTTGTCGATCGTGCTGCGAGCGCTGAAGGTCAGCCACACGGCCAAGCAGACAAGGATATTGCACAGCGTGCCGAGGAACATCGCCTGTATCCATCCGAGACCAACTTTGCCGTTAGCAATTCCCAGAGCGGTTGCACCGACCGCGCCTCCACTGAACAGATACTGCTTGCTGAAAAAGATCATGATCGCGATTCCGACTGAACCGACAAAGTTCCCAGCGTAAACAATGGCCCAATTGCGCAAGAGGGCGCGCGTTGAGACCTTGTTGCTAGCCCACGCCATCACGATCAAGTTGTTGCCGGTGAACAATTCCGCGCCACCGACGATGACCAGGACGAGACCCAAACAAAATACTAAGCCGATCAACAACTTGGCGACTCCGTAGGGCAAGGCGGTTGATCCGGCGGCAATGGTGGTGGCGAAAACAGCGCCGAGGGCAATGAATGCTCCCGCTAATACCGCTAAGATGAAGGTAGTTAATGCAGGCGCCTCCGCCTTGCGAACGCCGATGTACTCCGCCCGGCGTGCCATTTCCGGTGGTAGCAAAGCATCGATTCTAAGCTCATCTGTCATGATAAATCACCCCTTTACATGAAAATAATCTTCGATCCTTATGTACACCATACCTCATGGGTTAGCAAGAAAGCCAGTTTATTTTTACGGTTGTGAGCTTTTCAGCGAAGTCTATCCGATAAACTCAGGTTCTCAGCGGTCGTGAGATAGCGTGAGCAGCATGGCGGCTGCCAGCACAAGCCCAACGCCCGCACCTTCGAGCGGGATGAGACGTTCACCGAGCAAAACCAACGCCAACATGATGGTAAAGGCTGGCTCAAGCGTGCTGAGTAACGATGCCACCGTCGGACCGATACGCGCCATCCCGGCTAAAAACGTACCAAGGGGGAGAATCGTGCCGAAGACGACCATCGCCAGCAGGATCACAACGTTTGTCGCAGACAGGTTGAAGGCCAGTGTGTCGGTAATCCATCCGGCGAGACTGAAGCTTACGGCTGCGCCCGCGGTTATCCATGCGAGGCTCACCCGGGCACCTACTTTTCGAGTGAGACGATCGCTGCTGATCACATAGGCAGCGTAAAACACGGACGAGCCAAGCACCATCAAGAGACCCACGCCGTTGGTAGCATTAAATTGCCCAAGTGTATGGGTGAAATCCAATCCTGCGGCCAAGAAGACCCCAAGCACAGCCATCGCGATGGCTATCGACTCTCGCCGTGTGGGTGGGATGCGGCTGATCATCCACTCCCATAGAACCACGAAGACAGGGTAGATGAAGAGAATAGGCGACGCCAGGGAAGCCGGAATCCACTGGAGGGCACCAAAGAAGAGTGCTGAGTTACCTGCATAACCAACAGCACCTATGAGAAAGAGGCTCGCAGACAGGCGCCTGCCGGGATAGATCACTCGACGTCGGAAGAGGGCTAAGTATAGGAACAAGGCGATCGCGGCTCCCCCAAAACGAACGCTGAGCATATTGGTTAATGTCAAACCGTTTGCGTATCCAAGTTTTCCTAAGATCGAAATGGAGCCGTAACTGGCAGCCGATACAATACATAATCCGGCACCAATCCATCGGGGTCCCCGAGCGCGGACGGTCTTTGGTTGCGTTGTTGCGGTAGCGTTTCGGTTGTTATCAGGCACGAAATCGCTCAGCAAGAGCCTAGATTTGATATTCGGCGAAGCGTTTTTCAGCGATAAAGCCCATCGCTGGGTGGGTGATGGGGGTAAGTATACTTAGCGTGTCTCACTTTGGGAATATCGTCCCTTACGTTGGATGTGAAAATCCGCGGTAGAATGTTGATCGTACATGGAGTCGATGGTGGATAGCGAACGAATCATCAAGGAAGAGCAGATTGAGGTGTATGATCGGAAGCCGTTGCGGCGCCCATCGTGGATCAAAGTTCGCGCACCCGCAGGTGAGACTTATGAGTGGCTTCAAGGGGTGATGCGGGGTAAGGCGCTCAACACCGTTTGCGAGCAGGCGATGTGCCCTAATATTGGTGAGTGCTGGGGTTCGGGCACCGCCACCTTCCTCATGATGGGGGATCTCTGCACCCGCTCATGTGGTTTCTGCGATATCAAAACCGGACGCCCTGCGCCACTGGATTGGCTTGAACCGGAACGCGTCGCTCGAGCCGTTCAAGCGATGAAGCTGCGCCACGCAGTGATCACCAGTGTCAACCGAGACGAGCGCTCGGACGGAGGTGCACCGATCTTCGCTATGGTCATCCGTCGAATCCGTGAGCTCCAGCCGGGCTGCTCGATCGAGGTTCTGATCCCCGATTTCAAAGGCTCCATCGAGGCGCTGAAGATCGTGATGGATGCCCGACCCGAGATCCTCAATCACAATGTCGAGACCGTGCCTCGTTTGTTCAAAAAAGTTCAGCCCCAGGATCGCTACGAGTGGGCTCAGGCGACATTATCCAACGCCAAAAAGCTCGATCCCGATGTGTTGACCAAGTCGGGGATCATGGTTGGCTTGGGAGAGACCGTGGAGGAAGTCAAATCGGTGATGGACGACCTGCGCGATCTGGGAGTCGACATCCTGACTATCGGCCAATATCTGCAGCCCTCGAAAAAACACTTGCCCATTGAGCGCTACTACTTGCCAGAGGAATTTCAAGAATTCAAGCGCTACGGGTTAGAGATCGGATATAAATGGGTCGAGAGTGATCCGCTCGTGCGTTCCTCCTACCATGCTGAGCAGCAGGTTCGAGCGTTGAGTGTCGTCCACCAACAGTTGTATGGAGGACAAACGGGTCGGAGAGTGTCGTAGAGAGTCTTCCCTTACCAGATCCCCTATCACCTAGCCGTCGGATTTCGATCGGAACACTATCTAGCGCCATCCTCGGAATCCATTAATAGACTTCAATGGAATAAGATCAACCGCGAGAAGAGGACCGGTATTAGTGGGGGTGAGGATTCTTACTCCGGTGTGCTATCTTTGACTTGGGAGATGATAGATTCTTACTTATTCTTTATAAGTCAGGCCAATCTGAATTTCAGGCCCTGCGATGCCCCGAGCAAAGCTCGTCCACTGAAGCGAGCGTTAGGTCGTCTTATCCATGCATTGGAGATCTGATATCGATCTAATTTTCATCTACGATGACTACGAGCCGGCTTCGGGTCTCGTCAACTATTTTGTTTCTGGAGTCGAAGTACAGTATTTCTATGCGACTTTGGATAGCCTGATTGAAAATCAGAAACGCGTCCCATACTTGCTTCATATGTTTTCCAAAGGAACTGTCCTGTTCGACCGACACGGTACGGTGACCCCGGTAGTCAATGAGATCAAACAATATTTTGCCGCACATCCAGAGATCGAAGCAGAGTGGGCTCACATTAAGGAACTACATCAGGTTGAGAAAGAGGGTCCGCAATGTCAAGAGATCACAATCATTCAAAGGTGGGATGAACTCGAAGATAAATACTCAGGTGGTGTACGGAAACGAACCTTTTTCATTATGTGATATCCGATGGTCCTGCGCTCGAGCGGATGAAGTCTTGTGTATTCCATGAAAACCGACCGGCAATCTCCATGATCTGTGGGAGTCGAAAACTCAAGTTGTTCCGAACGTCGAGCGCTGAATAACATTTCGCTGCAGCCGACCCTGCGGGCGGCGCGGCTTGCCTTTAATGGATCGGGTATGGGAGCGTAATCAGGTTAGAGCAATATCGAGCAGGACGGTTAAGCTCAAACCAGTTCCAGTTCAGTGACGAACTGAGGGCTGTTAAAGCTAGAAGGGTCACCAC
>JABAOF010008733.1_pt4 | contig 31469 bp, 28 predicted proteins | sample 7062171 | NCBI WGS metagenome assembly JABAOF01 (sample SAMN14538628, study PRJNA623070) | marine sediment metagenome | biome: marine biome [ENVO:00000428]; feature: marine pelagic biome [ENVO:01000023]; material: deep marine sediment [ENVO:00002113] | place: India: Gulf of Khambhat ...
TCACGATCTTTCTGAAGGAGGTTTAGCAGTTGCCGCAGCTGAAATGGCCTTCAGCAGCGATTACGGGATGGAATTAAACCTCGCCAGCGTTCCTATATACAATAATATAGACCGAAATGATTACATCCTTTTCTCAGAATCAAATAGCAGATTCTTAGTTGAAGTTCCAGAAAAACGCAGAGAGGATTTTGAAACCTTGATGAAGGGCAACATCCATGCAGCGATTGGCAAAGTCATAAAGGAAAAATGCCTTTCCATCTGTGGAGTAGACGGCAAAAGAGTTATTGAAGCTAATTTAGATAGTCTAAGAGAATTTTGGAAAAAGACTTTGAAGTAATATCTCGAGAACTCCGAAATTTTACATGTCTGGAAGTCTTGGAAGTCCTGTTCTAGCGCCCATTTTTGATATGCAATGAGCTGCAACAGAATTTCCCAGTTTCCCACACTGGTAAAGGTCTTGTCCTTTGATTTGGCCGTAGAGAAAACCGGCACAGAATGCATCGCCGGCGCCAGTTGTATCTACGACTTTCACTTTCTCTGGCTCAACCAAATGGCTTTCTTTACCATTCGTAACATAACAGCCTCTGTTGCCGAGCTTAACTGCAACTATGCTCACGCCTTTCTTTGTAAAAACTTTTGAGCCTTCCTCATAATCTTTTCCAGTAAGTATTCTCATCTCCTTTGCATTTGGAAACATGACGAGACTTCTCTTGATTATTGGCTTCAAGGATTTCAAACCCTTTCTTGCGTAAAGTGCTCCAGGATCAAAACTTATCTTGACGTCAGAAAGATAGTTCATGAGCTCTTTTTGGGCTTTGAAGGGTTTTTCTCCAATGAAGGATGTTAGGTGTAGAAATTTGGTGCTGGCAACATAGTCTAGGTTGATTTCTTTGAATTCTAGCCAGTCGTTAACGCCTGGGTCAACGTATAACGCTCTTTCTCCATTTTCGTCGATGTATCCCATGACGAGGCCACTTCTGCCTTTACTCGAAATTACTATTCCGCTGGTATCGACTTTTTCTTTTTTAAAATCGTTTATGAGTAAATCTCCTTCACTGTCTTCAGCGACCTTTCCAATGTAACCTGTTTTTAATCCCAGTCTAGCTAAGCCTACGATGGTGTTTGCGGCGGAACCGCCTGGAGATTCTTTGAAGTCTTTTACGAATCGTTCTTCTTCCTCTTTGGCAATCTTGTCTACCTTGAATAATTTGTCCAGATTTAGGGCACCAAAGCCGATAACATCGAAGGTCATGGGAATAACTCTCGCAGATATATTTTGTGCTTTCCAAGTTTTCCTCCATAGTTTCCCGCCGAGATTTTGACGACTCCTTTAACAACACTAGCCCTTTGGATACCAACTTTCATTGCTTCTCTTACCACCTTAAGGGATACGCCGTTGATAACGATCTCAGGAATATAAAAGACTCCTTCCGGTACCTTCGACTCTTTTCCCAACTTTTCTTTCAGCGTTGGACAGTAGGGGTGGTTTGTCGTGGGGCCTATCCATGGAAAATTTGTTTCAGGTTTTGAACCCGCTGAACAGATGTCAAAGGGAGTTATCGCTCCCTCAATTTTATGTATAGCTTTAAGCGCATTTTCACCCGCTTCCATCACCGCTCGCTTCGTTTTACACATGTACCAAAAGTTTGCTCCCACCACTCCTTTGGCGTAACCTAATTCACGTTCTATAAGAAAGTCAGAAACCATAATCGGGACAACGATCATGGTTCGCCCGTAAAGTTTCTCTACCCATTCAAAACCGTCTCCGCAGTGACCAACCCTCTTCATCATATCGATTTTCCCATCTGGGTTCAGCAAGGTGTCAAAAATGGCAGTGAAGGGCTTTACGAGTATATCCTGTCGTATACGATATGCCAGTTCCACCTCAAACTTCTTAGCTGACTCAGCAAGAGGCTTTCCCTCCTCGATTCCTCCCCAGAATTGCAGAATAACGCCCTTGCGCCCGTCTGGAGTTTCTTTTTGCCCCAATACTTTCTCAATGCCTCCCTCTATTCTGCCGATGACTATTGATGGTGTGGCGGTGGCGTCCTCCGCTGTTTTTCTCAACACCTCTTCATCGTCGGCAGTAACTATTACTCTGCAATATAAACCATCGAATGCTTCTGCGTAAGTGTCTTCGATTTCAGCGTTCATAAAATCACTGCTTAATTATCTATACGTTTATCCGTGTCTTAGCTTTTATCATTAGATTTAGTATGACGACGATAAAACGTGCATTACTCTCCGTTTACGACAAAACGAACATCATTGATTTTGCCAAAGAACTTAACAAGCTTGGGATTGAAATAATTGCGACCACTGGAACATTGGAAACCTTGAAAAAAGGCGGAATTCAATCTGTCAAACATATTTCGGATATTACGAAATTTCCGGAAATACTTGGCGGCAGAGTTAAGACTGGACACCCAAAGATAATCGCTGGCATACTAGCATTGAGAAATAAGAAAGAGCACATGAATGAACTAGGAAGATTAGAAATAAGACCAGTCGATATGGTTGTTTGCAATCTGTACCCTTTCGAGGAAACAATCAATCTAGGAGTTGATCTCAAAAGCGCTCTGGAAAGCATTGACATAGGTGGCCCCAACATAATTAGAGCTGCAGCAAAGAATTTTGAGAATGTAATCATAATCGTTAAACCAAACAGATATGATCAAGTTCTCCATGAACTGAAGAAGAACGGTGATGTAAGTATCGAAACTAGATCAATTTTGGCGATGGAAGCCTTCACAGAGACAGCGAGATATGATTTCAAGATCTACAAATTCTTGGAGAAAACGCGCTTCACCAAATAATCTCAATCGTAAAAAGTTTTACTCACGCAGTCATTCTAGAAAGCCTATTACACCACTAAAGGTATGTAACCTTATCCATGAATAAGCGCGCGCGAATTTAACTTCATCTAGCACACTCTTTGTTCTGACACCGCAACAAACATCAACGGCATAAGACCCTACTTGCGTAATCGCGTCAGCTACATTTTCTGGGCTCAAACCTCCAGTTGGAATCAACGGTTCATCAATCGAATCGCTCGCGCGCTTTGTGCAGGAACACAAAGTGCATTCTTTAGTTGGACAGAAACATATGCCACTCCTCGTAGGATACTATTATTAAAAAAAGCAGGAAAATCTCTCCCGCTTCAGAACTATGTTGAATCGAAAAGTACACGCTTAAAGTCCATCTAAACGAAATCTCTTAAGATGCACCTTATATTATTGGATTCAGCCTCTATTTGAGGAAGCAAATCAATACCTACAGTTTCGCGCAAGATTTATAAAGAAAAATTATGGTCGGGTTAAAAAGGTGATCGTGGTCCGATGACATTAAAGGGTAGAGACATAATTTCGCTTAGAGATATGAGTCGAGAGGATATAGAACATATTTTAGAGGTCACCGACAGGATGGATCCCAAAAAAAGAACTGATCTGTTAAAAGATTACATTCTAGCCAGCCTTTTCTTTGAAGCAAGCACTCGGACTCGCCTAAGCTTTGAGTCAGCGATGCACAGGTTGGGTGGAGCCGTCATAGGTTTCGCTAGTTCTAGATCGTCTCGTGCAGGTGATCCGAGGTTCGCGGAGACATTGATAGACACAATACGAATGGTTGAGAGTTATGCAGATGTAATCGTAATAAGGTACAATATGGAAGGCGCCGCAGAATTAGCTGCGAAGAACTCCAAAGTACCTGTCATAAATGCAGGAGACGGCTTCCTTGAAAGGAGTGAGCATCCCACACAAGCATTATTAGATATATATACAATCAAAAAGGAAAAAGGAAAAATTGATGGGTTGAATATTGCTTTTATGGGAAATCAAAAATACGTAAGAGCTTTGCATTCCATGGCTTATGCTTTAGCAAATTTTGACACAAACCTAACTTTCATAGCACCTAAAGAATTTAGGATGCCACAAAATATTACGGAGTTTTTACGAAAAAAAGGTGTAGAGTTTAGAGAGACCGAAAATCTTGAAGATGTTATAAGTAGTGTAGATGTGCTGTATGTGGAGAGTATACCTCACAAACTATTAGCTGGACTATCTAATGCTGAGAGAGCTCGTATGGTAAAGTATCATTCAATCTATCGTTTAAGTCTAAAGGAGCTTGAGAAAGCCAAAGAAGATTTGATCATACTTCATCCATTGCCAAGAAGCGACGAGTTAGGATTTCAAATCTTTCCGGAAGTTGATGAGACGAAACACGCAAAATATTTTGAGGAAGCAGCGTATGGGGTACCTGTCAGAATGGCCATATTAGCTTTGGTATTAGATGCTTTGTGACTACGAAATCCGTTTTTTCTTAACCGCCTTTATCTTGAAGAAGACTCGCTCTGAACTTTTCAAAATCCGACAATCTGCATTCAGTTATTTTGATCCTTATCCATTCTGTAATGCATGTGCATCGATGCGATTGTTTGAATAATACGTTAATCGATGGGTCGAGATTCAAGATTTCCTCCGATATATCCCATTGTTGTAATGCGGAATCCAATACCTCGGTTTTTCCTTCGAATATTTCCTTTGGCTCTTATGTACATAATTGAGGGAAAATGTAACTATTTATAAAATATCATAAAGAACTATTGCAGGAAAAATTGTGGAGGCATCTTGTGTGGCGATTATAAAGAATCGGACGGAACTGCTTTCTCACGGTAATAGAGAAGGTAGAAAGACTGCACTAGACATAATTGAACACGCTTTAGGGGCAATAGACACCTACGAGAGTGTAAAAAAGAAGATTCTTATTGATAAGGGAGAATTGATCGTTGGCAATTCTATATATGATCTCTCAAAAATTCAAAATATTTACGTGATAGGTGCGGGCAAGGGAACCGTCAGAATGGCGGAGGCTCTGGAAGAAATTCTGGGCAGGAGGATCAAGAGAGGAGTCATAATAGAGAAACTTGGTCAAGGGCGCCATCTCCAAACAATAAAGGTGGTAGAAGGCGGCCACCCTACACCTAACGAAGCGGGACTGGAGGGAACTAAGGAGATCGTTGAAATTGCCATGAGCGCCCGAGAGAGCGATCTCGTATTTGTATGTATTATGGGTGGTTGCTCTGCCTTAATGGTGTTGCCCGTGGAAGGAGTAACTTTGGGGGATATAAATACGGTAAATGGCTTGCTTCTAAAATGTGGCGCCACAATAGAAGAAATAAACGCTGTTAGGAAACATCTCTCAGCTGTAAAGGGCGGAAGACTCGCCCAGTACATCCATACGGCTGAAATAATCAATCTCATAGTCATAGATGAGGTGGCTGGTCTACCTTGGGGTCCAACTACCCCAGATACAACCACATTTGAGAACGCTGTACACGTTCTTCAGAAATATGACTTGTGGGAAAAGGTTCCAAGTTCTGTTAGGAGACATCTTGAGAGAGGACTCACTGACCCTAGTTTGGAGACTCCGAAGGCTAGAGACTTCGAGGGCTTAAAGATCCACAATTTGATACTGGCAAACAATAATACCGCATGTGAAGCTGCTAAGAAAAAGGCGGAAGAACTGGGATTTAACTCCATGATCTTGTCCACCGTGTTGGAGGGAGAAAGCCGAGAAGTGGGAATTGTTCTAGCGTGCATTGCAAAAGAAGTAGAGAAGCGAAACAGGCCTTTAAAGACTCCATGCGTTATCATTTCGGGAGGAGAGACGACCGTTACCATAACGGAGGAACCAGGTGAAGGAGGTCGCAATCAAGAGCTGGCATTAGCCTCCTCATTGAAGATAGACGGAAGCGAGAAAATAGTACTCGCATCCATTGGTACCGACGGAACAGACGGACCTACTGACATAGCGGGAGGTATCGTTGATGGTTACACACTTAGAAGAGGAAAAGAGAAGGGATTGGATATGTACAAGAATCTAAAAAAACATAACTCATCTCATGTGTTCAGAAAACTCAACGACGCGATTTTTACAGGACCTACTGGAACGAATGTAATGGATCTTGTGTTTGTAGTTGTTTTGAAAACTCGTCATACAACCTGGAAGATTTCTTGAATAGGAATTTAATTACTAGAAAAACATCGCTAGAACAGAGAAGGATTTCTCTGCTTTTCGCGTGCCTTGCTCAATAAAATCTAGTCTTCAGGTAGGAATTCGGTAATTTCTTCCAGCATACCTACCTGCTTTACCTAATTCTTCTTCTATTCTTATCAGTTGATTGAACTGAGCAACCCTTTCGCTTCGAGCAGGTGCTCCGTTCTTTATTTGCCCAGCATTTATTGCTACAGTTAAATCAGCAAGCCACGAGTCTTCTGTCTGCCCAGATCTTTCTGAAACGACGACGCTATACTTGTTTCTAATCGCATATGCCGCCGTTTCCAAAGCTTCGGTCAGAGTCCCTATTTGATTTACCTTTAGTAGAATGGTGTTTGCAGCTTGCATTTGCACTCCTTTCTTTAGGCGTTTAAGGTTTGAGACAAAGGTGTCATCTCCCACTATTTGGATTCCAAGTCTTCTCGTGAGCTCTGCATGACCTTCAAAATCATCCTCAAAAAAAGGATCTTCTATTGACCTCAATGGAAAAGTTTTGACAAAATCTTCGTAAAGATCCATCAATTGCTCCCGTGTGACCCACTTTCTTCTGTAATGGTACATTCCTGTCTTCTCATTGTACATGTGAGCTGCCGCTATGTCATTAGCTAGAATAAAGTCGTCTTGATATCCTTCTTCTTCGATGGCTTTTAGTATTATCTCATAGGCTTCTCTGGGGTCGTTTACTCTGGGCGGTGAGAAGGATCCTTCATCACCAGTATTCAAAGAGTATTTTCCGTATTTTTTAACCAACATTTCACCTAAAGTATGATAAACTTCAGAACCCATGCGCAATGCTTCAGTAAAGGTCTTAGCTCCTATTGGCATAGCGTTGAATTCTTGAAAATCGAAGTCTGTAGCTGCAAGTTTTCCTCCACATATGTAGAGAAACATTGGTACTGGTAAAACATAAGCATTGGAGCCACCGATGTAACGATAAAGAGGTAAAGAGAGGGTATTTGCTGCTGCTTTTGCCACGGCCCATGATGTTGCGACCATGGTGTTACCTCCTAGTTTTGACTTGTTTTCGGTACCATCATATTCGATTAGGGCATAGTCGATTGCCCTTTGCTTTGTTACGTCCATACCTTTTAGTAATGGGGCAATTTCTTCATTAACGATCTTTACAGCTTTCCGAACGCCCAATCCTTTGTATCGCTTGTCGCCATCTCTGATCTCGAAAGCTTCGTATTTTCCCCTTGAACGGCCCGCAGGAGTGTCTGCACGACCCAGGACTCCATCTTCAGTTATTACATCAACTTCTATTGTAGGGTTTCCTCTACAATCGAGTATTTCTCTCGCCTTAGCTGCTTTGATGTTTGGTTTGTTCAATCGAGAATCCTCCAAATTGGAATAAGCCAGATACTCAAGTGATAGTTGATAAAAGTTATTGTAATAACGCTTTCTCTAGCCAATCTTTCGTGTATTGCGGTCTGTTATTCGATTAGGAAATTTCAAGGATAAACTATTGTTGCTGGACCTAATTCATGTAACCCTTTTCAATGAGCTGTTGCCTGTTTACAAGATTCTTTGGAATTTCGTCTCTCAATATTCGTGTTGTTTCTTGGCTAACAACCAAGGAAGTAGCGTCAAGTGCATCTTGAGAATTGCCAGCAACGTGTGGTGAAACAATAACATTCTCTAGTTTTAACAGAGGATTAGCTGGGTCGATTGGTTCATTGACAAAAACATCTAGGCCTGCACCAGATATTCTCTTTTGCCTCAATACTTGGATCAAAGCTTCTTCATCAATAACTGGACCTCTAGATGAATTTATGAGATATGCGTTCTGCTTCATTAGACCTAGTTCTTTTTCACCAATCATGCCCCTCGTCTCTTCGTTTAAAACCACGTGTAACGTAACATAGTCAGATTCTTTGAGAAGCGTTTCAAGATTAGTCAATTCTACACTCCTTTCCGTGGCTTCCTTAGCATTTATGTAAGGGTCATAGCCCAACACTCGCATTCCGAAGCCTAGGCCTATTCTCGCAACACGTGTACCTACTGCCCCCAACCCAATGATCCCAATCGTCTTTCCATACAAATCTTCCGCCACCAGCTCTTGAGGAATTCCAGTCTCTTCACGACTAACCCAGCTTCCATTTCTAACAAAAATGTCGGTTTGTATCAGTTTCCTCGAAAGCCCAAGAATCAAAGCGAAGATATGTTCCGCCACCGACTCTGCATTTGATCCACGGGTGTTGGCAACAAGAATCCCTCTTTCAGAGGCATCGTTTACATCTATATGGTCATATCCAACGCCCCACACTATAATGCCCCTCAGATTAGGAGAGGAATCAATTATCGGAAGGGAGATTTTGAAGTATTCGGAAATAATCACTTTAGGTTTAACTTCTTGTAGCATTTTAACCATTTCATCTTCTGTTTCACAGTCTACTGTTATCACTTTCCCAAAGCGTTCAATGTTCTTAATTGCTTCATCTGTCATGTAAAATTTATCAGCGAATATTACGGTGGGCAGCTCTTCCCCAGGAGTATTTGTCACCGTCACGAACCCTCTTTTATCAACTATTTTTCTATTGTTTTCAGCGATTCTATGAGTATCTCAAGACCCACATCTATTTGTTGCTGATTTATTATAAGCGGTGGAGCAAGCCTCAAACTTGACTGTCCGGCGCCAAGTAAAAGCATACCTCTCTTAAATGCTTCCAAGATCAGGTCATTGCGCTCTTCTGTAGCGGGGGTTTTGGTTTTCTTGTCTTTGACTAGTTCAATACCTACCATGAGCCCTTTGCCTCGAACATCCCCTAGGTACTCGTGAGTTTCTTGCATTTCTTTAAGTCGTTTAATTAAATACTCGCCCTGTTGCGCTGCGTTTTCTGCAAGCCTCTCTTTACGTATTACTTTCAACACAGCTAATGCTGCAGCGATGACTATTGGATTTCCACCCAATGTGTTTTCATGAGATGATGGCGTCCAATCCATCGTTTCTCTTCGGGTTACACAGGCTCCACACGGGAGTCCACCCGCCATAGCTTTGGACATGCATATGATTTCTGGTTCAACTTTCCAATGTTCACAAGCCCACATTTTTCCTGTTCTAGCAAATCCTGTTTGAACTTCATCATCTATTAGGATTATACCATTTTTTTCGCAGATTTTGGACAACCTTGGCAGATAGTCTTCGGGTGGGACTATATATCCTCCAGCTCCTTGTATTGGTTCAACAAGGATCCCTGCAGTCTCCGCTGGGTTGACTATTTTCTTGAAAACGGTGTCTTCAAGGTAACTAAGACAGTATAATCCACATTCGGGGTATGTCTGCTTGAACAGACAACGGTAACAATACGCGTAGGGAACATGAACAACTCCGGGCATCATAGGAGCGTAATAACTTCTCGGGGAAATACCTGTAGTTGTAAATGATAAGGAGCCAATTGTTCTTCCATGAAAACCGCCGATGAAACCTATGAAATAATATCTTTTTGTGTGCCATTTTGCAACTTTAAGGGCACATTCAACAGCTTCTGTCCCACTATTTGTAAAAAAAATTCGCTTTTTAAAATTGCCAGGTGTAACTCTGAAAAGCTCTTGAGCAAGTTCAACTTGAGGGACGGTGTAGTAATCGCAACTATTCACATGATCGCATGTATCAATCTGTTGCTTTACTGCTTCAATAACGTCTGGATGCCTGTGCCCGACATTGGCAACAGCTATTCCCGACCCAAAATCTAAGAACACGTTTCCGTCGATATCCTCTATCCACACTCCTTCTGTCTTTACGCCCACTAGAGGAGCCGTTCGAGTAAGAGAAGGTGAAAGACACTCTCCGTCACGATTAATTAATTTTCTTGCTCTAGGTCCTGGAGGAGGAGTAACAATTTTAGGTTTTTGCCTCATCACGTTAATTTCACCATATGCTAGTCTACGTTATTCAACATATAAAAATAATAGATTTCATATTGTGCAATTAACCAATGATCTTCACGCTGAAAATAAAATCAGAACGTGAACTTTGTAGCTATCCCCTCTTGTGCGTGCTAGTTGTCTCGAATGTTGGTTAAACGTAACTTATTCTGCGCGCGCGCAAGAAAGCTAGGAAAAGCAGGGATGGAAAAAATAGTAAAGTTATATTAGTCGTCTTCAAGCCCTTTAGATGGACTCGTAATTAATTCTATTGAAGAGGTTTTACAAATGGGTGTGAATATAAGAAACAAAGTCTTAAAACATATTGAGAAAAATAGAGAAGAGACTGTTGGACTTCTACAGAACCTAATTTCAATCCCAAGCATAACTGGTGAAGAAAAAGAAATCCAGCAATTCATTGCTGAAAGGCTCAACACTATGAGTTTGTCAGTGGATGTTTGGGAGCCCGATATTAACGAACTGAAGAGACATCCGGGATACGTTACGGTAGCTGGCAACTATGAAAACCGACCAAATGTCGTGGGTATACAGAAAGGTAAAGGCGATGGGAAATCTCTGTTGCTCAACGGGCACGTAGATGTTATTCCTCCGGGGCCTCTTGACGCTTGGAAATACCATCCGTTTAGCGGCGAGATTGAGGGAAATAAAGTCTATGGACGCGGCGCATCTGATATGAAAAGTGGATTGGCGGCGATGACCATGGCATTGGATGCAATCTTGAAATCTGAGATTGGATTGAAGGGCGAAGTCATTCTGGAATATACGGTAGACGAGGAGATTAGCGGAAACGGAACCTTGGCGTGTATTCTGAGAGGTTACAAAGCTGACGCAGGAATAAGTTGTGAGACGAGCAGTCTCAGAGTGCAACCCGCTTCTATCGGTCGTATATGGTTTGAGATCCTTATCCATGGCAAGCCTGCAGGCATCCAGAGAAGGTGGGAAGGAGTAAATGCCATCGAAAAAGGATACAAGATTGTAGAGGCTATTTCAGCCCTTGAAGACATGAGGATCTCTATCGCCAGCCATCCGCTGTATCCAGATGTTCGAGAAGCTCTGCCCTGCATGGTGTGTGTTTTTCAAGCAGGTTCCTATCCCAGCGCATTTCCTGACACTTGTCTCCTTAAAGGTAGCATCGCAACTCTTCCTGGAGAAGACTCGAAAGAAGTGAAGAGAACCTTTATTAGTCATCTGCGAAAAGCGTCTCAAAGGGATTCTTGGCTTAAAGACCATGCTCCTGAAGTCAAATTTACTGGATACTTTGCTGAGCCATCAGAAATCCCTGTTGAACATCCAATAGTTAAAACTGTTTCAAAAAACTTTAGAGAAGTCACAAAAAGAAATCCAGCAATTTCAGGTAGAATTGGCGCCGCAGACACAAGATTTCTTAGTAAGTATGGCAAAACCCCAACAGTCATCTTTGGTCCAGGTCTCACTGAACAGATGCACGCTACAAACGAATGGGTACGCATCGACGACCTCATTACAGCAACGAAAGTGTTAGCACTAACAATTCTTGACTGGTGCGGATATGTTTCATGAAACCGGAAATTCGTACTTTAGACTCTACGACAGAATATAAATGAGGAAAGTATGGAAAGGCGTCTTACTGAATTGGAACTGTAACTACACTAGTTCAATCGCTTCTGTAGGACACCAAGCTTTACATAAGCCGCATCCGTCACACTCATTGGGATCGCTCACAGCCTTGTTTTCTATCATTTTGATTGCATCGTATGAACAGACTGTTTCACATATTTTGCAACCGTTGCAAAGGTCTTTGTTAACAGTTGCATGCATGGGCTCTCTTGTCGCCATCTCTTCTACCGTGGTCAGGTCTCTTAAAGCAATTCCCCGAAAATCTTCGATTTTTTTGTATCCTTTTCGCTCCATGAAAGATCTAAGACCGTTGCTTAGCTGCTTAAAAACTTTTAAACCCCTCCACATGATAGCGGTACACGTTTGTACTGTTGTGGCACCCACCATTATGTATTCTACAACATCTCTCCAGTCGGAAATGCCGCCGATCCCGGATATGGGTATATTAACAGCTTGAGCTGCCTGTGCCACACATCTCAACGTGATTGGTTTTACCGCGGGTCCGGAATAACCGCCGAAAGCAGGTAATATAAGTTTTCCAGTCTCGATGTCAACCCCATACAATGCTTGCACCGAATTAGTTGCTGATATAGCGTCGGCACCCGCTTTTTCAGCAGCTTTAGCGATCTCCCCAATATACGCGAAGTTTGGCGACAGCTTTACAGTCACAGGGACGTCAATCGCTTCCTTTACCGCCTTGACTTGCTCCGCTGTCAATTTCGGGTCCCTTCCAATGTGCATACCAACTTTTTCAACGGGCATTGGGCATGAAACGTTTATTTCAACCATGGCCACATAACCTGTACCCACAACTCTTTGTGCCACCTTCTGGGTGTTAGAAGGGTTTGGGTCAGCAACGACGCTTGCTATTATGGGTGCTCCACCTTCAGCAGCTTTTTTTAGTTCTTTCTCCAGCCAATTTTCCGCAGGGAGAGTGGAAAACAGTTCTAGATTGATCATACCATAAGGAGTTTTCCCTGCTCTGAAAAGACCCATCCTTCCGACACGTGGGTGATTCAACCACCTTGCTGGTGGACCTATTGACTTGGGAATTAGTGCGCCTGCTCCAGCAAGTCCAGCTCTCTTCAAGTGTTCTCCATCCCAGCCTGGACCTCCAGACGCCAATATTACGGGGTTCTCGAGGTGCATCCCCGCAAAATCTACGCTTATGTCTACCATTTGAATCAAATCCTTTTCATCTAACCAAATAATTGTACTACGTCTCCGTCTTTTAATTCGGTGTCTAGACCTTTTAGCCACCAAGCCATTGTTCCATTCACCAAGATCCTAACTGCCTTCTTTCCGCCTTTAAGGTCGGGAGTATATCTGATGTCCCCTGTCTTTGGGTCGATGAGAGCGTCTATTAATTGTTTTCCATGCAATCGCTCAAGCTCCGCGACCACCTCTCTTAGAGTGGGCCTAGATTTTCCAAGTTCGATTGTTTCTCGGAATTTGCCCGCCAGTCTGTAAAACATCAAAAGGTTTCTAACCTCTATCTTCACCATTTTTCCATCACATTTACTCAGCTAATTTTCCTAATTTCTGTAAATCATTCGCGACGTAATCAAGCCCCAGCTCCACTAATTTTTTCCTAGTGGGATAGCCCGTTTTCAAATCCCATCCGCGTAGTGCGTAGTATTCTTTTAACATAGGTGCAAGGTTTACTACCTGGCCTTTAGATGGACCGGAATGTATTGGTTCCTTTAGCATTCTCATGGGTTGTGTATCCTCTTTCACTGTTAATCCCTCTCTTACGTTAAAAGCTCGTTCAATGTTCACTATTCTTTCCCCGATCGTTAGGACTTCTTGGCGATCGACTCCCCATCCGGTTAGGACGTTTATTAGCTTGGCAATTGTTTCGGGTAGCAACAGTGCTGTCCTAGTGATGTACTTGCATATATCTAGCGAGTCTGCCACCGCCCTCATCTCCTCATGGAACTTCACAACGGCACCTTGAGCTTGAGTAGAAAATCTGTCAGCCGCTTTATCGGTTCCGAAGAGTTCCTCTGCCCTCTGTGGTAATGAGTATGCTAACGCTGCCAAAGCTCTTAGATGATCTCCACCCCTGCTTGCCACAGCGTATCCAAGGCCGCCGTAGCCTTGCACGCCTCTTGGATCCACCGCTGGGGTCTCAAGGCCTTTTATATGTATAGCGAATTTTTCGGATCCCTTGATCCGTTGAGACATGCGTTTTACTCCTTCAGCAAGAGTGTCTCCAAAACCTTTTCTGTAAGCCATCAGGTTTAATGATTTGATGACTGTGTCTGCGTTGCCCCAACTATAGTCTAAGCCTCCAGTGTCTTTTGCGGTTATCAAGCCCTTTTCCCAGCACTCCATTGCAAATGCAATTACTGCGCCGGATGAAATAGTGTCCATCCCGAGCTTGTCAGCTAGTGTTGATGCGTACATAACGGATTCTAGATTATCGTTTCCGCATCTAGTCCCATATGCCGTCAGGTTTTCATACTCACAAGATTCGCCAACACATGTGTATGGGGCTGTCTTTATTTCATAGACTCTGCTGCAATGAAGGGGGCATGAGAAACAGGCGGTTATGTGTTTCGTTGTCTGTTCTTCAACAACTTCTCCGTAGAGTTTCTCGGCTCCTTTCCAATAGGCTTCTTTACTGTTGAAGCATGTCTGTGAGCCAAATTCATTATAGATCGTCATTAGGCCTGGAGTCCCGTATCGAGAGTATAATTCGTAGAAGAGGTCGGTTGAAATCAACTTGTTAGCTTCTTCGCGGAAGTCAAGTAACCCTTGGATATCGGCTACTTTTACACCTCGAGTGCCTCTGACAGCTATAGCCTTAAGGTTTTTTGACCCCATTACTGCACCCATTCCAGTTCTACCCGCGGCTCTCGTTTTTTCGTTAATCACGCAGGCAAACCTTACTAGATTCTCACCCGCTGGGCCTATACATGCAACCTTTATTTTTGGATCTCCTAGTTCCTCAAGCAAAATATCTTCCGTCACCCAAGTATTTTTTCCCCATAGGTGGCTTGCATCGTGGAGTTCAACATTTTCATCGTCTATCCACAAGTAAACGGGCTTCTTTGCTTTGCCATAAAAAACTAGGTTCCTCCATCCCGCATATCTGAGATTAGCAGCCCAGTGTCCTCCGGAATTTGCATCTCCAAAGAATCCTGTTAGTGGTGACTTTGCTGACACGTTATAACGCCCCGATGCAGGTGCAAGTGTACCATTTGCGGGGCCTATGCCGAAAACAAGGATGTTTTCGGGACCAAGCGGGTCGACTCCTGGTTTCAAATCGTCATAAAGTATGTTGGCGTTTGTTCCTCTTCCTCCGAGGAAATTTCTAGCCAATTTTTGTGACAAGGGCTCTTTAACCATCTTTTTTGTTGAAAGATCAAGCCTTAATATTTGTTCGGACATGTTGATTCCCATTGTTAAGTCGCCTCCGATTTTTTCAAATAAGATCGCGCAACCTTCTCCGTGTACCTGTCTCGTTGCGGTTTTCCAACGTCGTCATATCTATGATTCACGAGTGCGTTGTCTATACAGTACTTGACACACTGAGGGTCTCCGCCGCATAGGTCACATTTAATCACTTGCTCGGTTTCTGGATCTAGTGTCATTGCGCCGAAAGGACAATATTGTATGCAGTTTTTGCATCCGATGCATTTAGCATAATCTATCAAGACCACTCCTGTTTTTCCGTCACGATAGATTGCGTTTTCTGGGCAGTTCTTGGCGCATGGAGCGTTTACACATTGTTTACAATATACTGGAATCATTACTCCGTCTAGCTTCATTCTTGTTACGTGTATCCTTGATTTTAGCGGGTTGCACTCTCCTGTGTGTGTCAGAGAACAAACCATTTCACAAGTTCGACAACCTGTGCATTTGTCCAGATCAAACTGTAGGGATTTCCTCAATTCCTAGCCTCCAGCCACTGGGGGTATTATCACTATTAAATCTCCAGTTTTAAGTGGTGTTTCGAAACCATTCAAGTCTGTTATGTTTTTTCCGTTTATTAGATAATTAAGGAATTCTCGTAAGTTTTTCCTTTCGTCCAAAAGGTATCTTGAAACGGCTCTACCATATTTATTGATCATGAACATCAAAAGGTCTTGAACAGTAGATTTTTCTGGAAGATCTATGTCAAGGATATCCTTTCCAACGAGTTCTCTTAATGTCAAAAACAGCTTCACACGCACTTTAATCAAACTATTCCCTCGACATTGCGAAGAAAACAGTGTATTACTAGTTTACTATTTAAGTTATATTGTTCACAGTACGTTGATACTTCAAACCCTTACGATAGTAAATCAAGAGTTCTTCGTTTCATTATGAAAAGCGCAAATGCAAAAAGAAAAAAGGAGGTGAAGTTTTTATTTCTAAGTTGTTGTTGGTGCTTCTACGACTTCGATTACCCCTGTAGCCCGAAGCGCTTTTCCAATCCAAAGACCGAGGATTCCGCCCCACAACCCACAGAATATTGTGCCTACTACCATTGAAGGCCAGAAGATCTCAAATCCGCCAGGAAATCCGTAGTATGGGAACCATATTAGTCCGTCAACAATCCAAAATTGGATTACTCCGCCAACAAACCAGTTAGGAAGGCTTGGTTTCCAGTCTCTGTAGTTTAGCCACAGTCCTGCACCGGCAGTTCCCGCAGTGTACATTAATGTTAGCAAAGGTCCATCTGGATCTCCTAGTGCCCATCTGATAGCACCAAAGAGGAAGCCAACCAGCATCATGACACCGATTTTCTTTCGAAGGAAACCAGATATAAACATGGGTGGCCACATGAGTCCTTCAATGACGTAAAACGCTAGGTAACCTAAGACGCCTCCAGCCATAAACACCTTTTCTATGTAGCCGATAGCCCCAGCGATTACATATGCTGCATTGATCACCGCCAGAATCACAGCAACTGCAATGTCCATAGTGTTCAATTTGAAATTTTTTGAGAATGGCATGTTTTTTCACCATCTGGATTCCTCAGTTTTGCAAATAAGGTGTATAAAGAGTTTTTGGTCGGTTGAACACCGTTTTGAATTATATCCACGCGTCGGTAGAAGTTCTTTTTTACATGATGCACTAGCTAACTTTTATCCATCTTACGATTGCGTAATCAAATATTTCGATTATTTTTGATCATCTCTAGAAGATTGGGAGTCCCCCTAGGCTAATTCGTCCTATTGTAATGAAGCCATAAATCCATACAATTGTGAGCCCGATCCAGAAGGTGGTGAATAATCTACGAATCGAAGGTTTCTTAAGTTGTCTAACATATGTTCTATTTTTATAAGCGCCAAAAGCCCTGGTTTCCATCGCTATTGCAATAGTCTGTGCGTGTCTAAGACCACGCATAAGTAAAGGCAACAACAATCCTCTTAACTGAGCAATCTTCCTCGAGACAGGATTCTTTGCATCTGCTCCTACTCCCCTTATTGTCTCAGCGTACATGATAGTTTGCAGTTCGTTTTCAATAACTGGGAAATATACAAGGGCCATCTCAAAAGTATGAGCTACAGTGTACGGAACCAATTTCTTGCCGCTTAACTTTAACTCAGAAAGGCTTTGAACAAGATCTCTTGGATGAGTTGTCCACATGACTGTTAAGGAAGCCGTTGCCACGCACAATATTCGGAAGCCAATTGTCAAGCCTAGAAATAGTCCTCTATATGTGAAGGGAATGGGACTTCCGGGAAACACGGGAGTACCAGGGTGCACTAGCCCTTCAATTATTGGGTACCCTATCACAATAGAGATAACAAGGGGAGCTAAATACTTGCCCACCGAAAGCACACTTTTTGGAGGGACCCTTCCTCCGACGAAACATACGACTAGTGTTCCAAGAAACAAAAGCATTAAGGCCTCTATTGCCCAAGGTGTAAGCACCATTACCGCAACACAAAGCATATACACCACCTTGGGAAGCGGGTCCAATCTATGGAGAAATGAATCCTTTTCTATGAATGTAAGTCGAGATTCTGGCAATGAATTACTCCCTTATATTTTCAATGAATTCATCAGTGGATAATATGTACTTTCCTTCATCAATCAGGTTCGAGATTTGGGAGACGGGAGGCGGAGAAAGGTTAGCCTCTGACAAAACGCTTTTGTTAGCCCAAAGGTCTCTAGGATTACCTGAAAATATTACTTTCCCGTCATTGAACACGTGAACGCTATGGGCGAATTCGGCAACCAACTTCATATTATGAGTTATGAAAATCACAGTGGTTCCTTCTTCGTGCAGTTGATCCATGCGATCCATAAGTATCTTTACGCTTCGACGATCTTGCCCATACGTGGGTTCATCCAAGAAAACAATTCTTGGTTTTGTCACCAGCATAGCTGCAACACTAAGTCTCCGCATCTGTCCCATACTGAGGCTGTATGGATGTCTATCTTTTAACTCAAGCAAACGAAGATGGGCAAGTTCTTCTTCTACCCGTTTTTCAATCTCTTTTTCACTTATTGTGCTACCCAATATTTTCAAGCTGTATTTTACTTCATCAAATATTCTAGGAGTAACAAATTGATGTTCAGGATACTGGAAAACATAAGAAACCGACCGAGCGAGTTGCGTTGGGCTTGTTTCATTAATGTCATAACCAGCCACTTGAAGACTCCCAGCGGTAGGCTTGTATATGCTGATACAGTTCAAAGAAAATGTGGTTTTTCCAGAGCCGTTTTGTCCAACTATGGCTGCTAGGTCCCCTTTCTTGATTTTCAGGTTTACGCCCTTCAAAGCATTGAAACCATTAGGATAAGTATATCCAACATCTTCTGCGGATATTATCTCTTCACTACTTTCCACCATCTTTCGTTCTTCAATCTTCAAAGGTAGGTGAACGTATTTTCTGTAAACCTCGGTTCCTTCTTCGATGGTGAGTGGCATTTTTCTTGGTGGGTTTGAAAAGCCTGGCCTGTTCTGCGCTTCAATTGCAATAGCCGATACCTGCGGAAGCCACAAACCCATATCGTTCCAAAGAGTGTTTCCAAATTGATTCATTATTTCTCGAGGAGGCCCTTCATACGCAATGTTTCCTTCGTCACCCATAATCAGTAGTTTGGTGGCATGGTGGATTATCTCGTCTACTCGATGCTCAACGATTATTAGCGTCATGTTTAATTCTTTTCTTATTCTATTAATCGTTTCACAAACTTCTTGGGTGCCAACCGGGTCTAAGTTTGAGGTTGGAGCGTCCAAAACAAATATTTTAGGTTGCATTGCTAGGATCGAGGCTATTGCCACTCTTTGTTTTTCTCCTCCAGATAGATTCATAACACTTCTATTGTGAAATTTTTCCAATCCTACGAAGTCGAGTGCCTCATCGACCCTGCGCCTTATTTCAGAAGGTTTTAAGCACATGTTCTCCGGTCCAAATGCAACCTCATCTTCTACTCGAATATTACAAAGTTGCCAATCGGGGTTTTGGAAAACTATTCCAGTGTCTTTAGCCATCTCCTTGACTTCAGTTTTATGCACGTCTTTTCCGGCAACAACTACCTTGCCTTTTACTTCGCCAACTATAAGGTTAGGAATAATGCCGTTCAGGCTTACACAGAGTAGGGTTTTTCCGCATCCACTCTTCCCCATCAACAGAACGCATTCACGAGGCTTAATTTTTAGATTCACGTTGTTGAGAACGGGTTTCTCGCTTCTGGGAAACTTGAAAGAGTAGTTTTCGATATCTATGATGTATGAGTCGTCAACCATTTTATCAAGTTCCTGACTTTGATTAGAAATCCAAACCAAGCATCATGTCTATCTAAATGATTCCAGCATCCACATATATGTTGCGGACACAAGATAGGCAAACCGACCTTGTTTGAGAAAATCATCATAACGAAGGTTATTACGAAAGAGAATTTTCTTAATGATGCATGCTAATAAATATTCAAACACAATAAATCCTAAAACCGTTCTTCAAAGTTGAATGGAAACAAAGTTGAGACCTTACCCATACGAACCTTTTTCATATCATTGAAAATCGTTTTCATTTGGAATTTTGCGTGTTTAAGATCCTAAAAGCCACCAAGGCGTATACTTCTGCGGCTTTGATTAGTTCCTTTACTTCTACGTACTCATTCACCCTGTGAACTAGGCGCAAATCGCCTGGACCAAAGGCCACAGTCGGAATTCCTATTTCTGTAAAGTATCGCATATCGAGACTGCCTATGCACATTGTAACTGTTGGTAGGTTTCCACTGAGGTCTTTTACAGCTTCCGCTGTTTCTGTACATATCGGAGAATCTTTTGGAGTTAAACACGCGTTAAATTGCGATACAATTTTGGTTTCTATTTTTAGTTCTAGATCTTGCGCCTGCAACTTGTCAAGTGTACTGAAGATTTCTTTCTTTGCATCCTCCAATTTTTCTTCAGGAATAAGGCGCCTGTCAATAGTCATAGTGCATCGGTCTGGCACAGTGTTTATTATTTTTCCTGTTTCTACAGACCCCCCAAGGGTGATGGTTGAAACACGTCCTTCTGGCGGAATCGTGGGGTAGCAGCTGATTTTTTTCGCCAGCTTTGGTTTAACCTCTTGATTAATCGCGTTTACAACCTCAACCATTTTTTCAAACGCGTTCAAACCTAGCCAAGGTGTTGAGCTGTGAGCCGCCTTCCCAACGGTGGTTATATCTAACCAAAGTGTTCCTTTGTGAGCGTTCCAAATGTTGTTGACGCCTGAGGGCTCGCCTACGATGCAGTAGTCAGCCTTGACTTTTCCTTCTTTGGTGACGAACCCGGCTCCAGCATATCCGTCTGTCTCTTCATCAGGTGTTCCTGAAAATGTTAATGATCCTTTCAAATGAAAGTCAGACTCAATTATGGCTTTAGCGGCCGTTATCATTGATGCAATAGCCCCCTTCATATCTGATGCTCCTCGACCATAGATCTTTCCGTTTTTGACCACGGGTTTAAACGCGTTGATCGCCCATTCATCACTTGCAGGAACCACATCATAATGCCCGTTAAAGTGCAGTGTAGGTCCATCATCACTCGATCCAAGAAGTTCGGCAATTAGGTTTGGGCGGGGCAGACCTTTTCCGTGAGGAGCCAGTTCAGAGAGTTTGATCTTAGGAACGTCGATTATCTTCACATTGAAACCTATATCGCTTAACGTATCCGATAGAAAGCCTACACATTCCTCATATTTCTCTCCAGGCGGATTGACTGTTGGAATTCTAATCAAATCTTTCGTTATTGAAACTAACTCGTTTCTTAATTGATCAACTCTAGCTATGATTTTTTTTTCCGGTCCGCTAATCAAACTTGCCACCCCCAAACATTTAGAAAGTTTTCCACTTTTGTGCAGAAAGATAAATATGGATTCATTACTTAAAAAGGAGGTTCTGGGTGGAAGGAGGTTCCTTTTTGAAGGAAAGCGAAAAGAGCGTTTTAAAGACGGATGTTTTGGTCGTTGGAAGTGGCGGCGCAGGTTGCTGTGCAGCCATCGAAGCAAGCAAATACGATGTAAGAGTGACACTTGTTACTAAAGGTCAATTTGGAAAATCCGGAGCAACCCTCACCGGAGACGCTGACTTCGATGTCGACAGCAAAAGCCTACACGAACTCGGCCTATCTGGTGCAGATCCAAACGATACTCAAGACCGTTTCTTTGAAGACATGGTGAAAGGAGGCAAATACCTAAACAACCAAAAGCTTGTTGAAGTGCATGTGAAAGAAGCACCAGATCGAATTAAAGACTTTTTAGATTGGGGTATAAAGGTACGCTATGTCTTTCGATCATCTGGGCATTCTTATCCAAGAGGTGTCGTGATTCCAGGAGTTGATTACCAAAGGATTTTGGGCAAAGAAATCAAAGCAGCAGGTGTCAAAGTAATCCAGGAAACAATGATCACAGATCTCTTGACGAAAAATGAGCAAATAACCGGCGCTCTTGGCCTTAACATACGAACAGGAGAATTATTGGTTTTCAAAGCGAAAGCTGTTGTGCTGGCCACTGGAGGTTTAATGAGGATATATCCAATAACAACGGCTCCAGAAGAGTTGACAGGCGACGGTTTTGCAATCGCATACCGTATAGGTGCCGAGCTTATTGAAATGGAGTTTCCCATGTTTCTGCCTGGATGCTTTGTGTGGCCACCAGCATTGCGTGGAATAGACTTTCCTTTCTTGGTCTCAACAGAGCGTGAACTCCGAGGATGGTTGCTTAACAAGTATGGAGAACGCTTTATGGAGCACTGGGACCCTATTAATAAGGAGTGCGCAACAAGAGACATTGCATCAGTGGCAATGGCATTTGAGGTTTTAGAAGGTCGAGGAAGCCCACACGGCGGGGTCTACGTATCACTAAAGCATTTACCTGACAATCTAATTGAATACGCGGGTGAATGGGCTACATGGTACAAAGGTTTCAAATACGGAAATTTTGACCTAAAAAAACTTCTACCCGACCTCAAATATCACGCGATGGAAGCTGTTCCGGCATCGCACTTCACAAATGGCGGCATCAGAATCAACGAAAAATGTGAAACTAACATAAAGGGGTTCTATGCTGCTGGTGAAGTGACTGGGGGAGTACACGGTGCAAACCGATTATCTGGGAATGCTTTCACCGAATTCTCTGTCTTCGGTGTAAGGGCGGGTAGACTCGCCGCGGAATATGCTAAGAAAACCTCCTTCTTGGGAATTGACGCGAATGAGCTAGAATCATTGAAGAAAGAGATCCTTCAGCCGTTAGAACGTGAAAAAGGATTAAGCCCAATAGAATTCAGGCGACGCATTCAAAAGTTAGCTTGGGAGAAATTAGGTCCGGTTAGAACGGGAGATGGATTGAAGGCAGCTATAGAAGAAATTGATGAGATGAAAAGACAGCTTCAGCAGTTGTGTACTACATCTAAGGATTACGTTTATAACAAGGAATGGGTCGAGGCGATTCAAGTTAAGAATATGGTCACGGTGATGGATATGGTGGCTCATGCGGCACTCATGAGAAAAGAGAGCAGAGGCGCCCAATACAGGAGAGACTTTCCAAATACAGATAATGTAAACTGGATCAAAAATATAATTGTGAAAAATATGGCAGGAGAAATGCGCCTCTCAAGCCAACCAATAATAATAACGAAGCTATCGCCCCCTAAAGAAATCTTCCCATACGGCCCAGCGAGGTGACGAAAAATGGCTGAGGTTAAAGAAAAAATAAAAGTAAAAATTCTCAGGTTCAACCCAACTAGTGACAAAGAGTCCTACTATAAAGAATACGATGTGCCTTTTGGCAAGGGATTAACAGTGCTCATGGTCCTCAACCACATTTATGAAAATATAGATAAAAGCATCGCATACTACTATTCATGCCGAACCGGCAAATGTGGCGGCTGCACTTTAATGATAAACGGCAAAGCCGTTCAATCTTGCGTAGCACCAGTTGATGGTAACATTGTGGTTGAGCCTATGCGTGGCTTCGAGGTAATCAAAGACCTAGTTGTAGATGTTGACAAACCTTTGAAAGGTGGTAAACAATAAAATGAGTATGCTAGATTATAAGGCGTTTCCGCGTTCTGAATATGAATCTCGGTGGAAGAAAGCTAGAGAGATAATGGATGATGAACAACTAGACGCTCTTCTAATAACTGAGCCATTGAATTATCACTACTTCAGCGGAGCGGCTCCATCATTTTCCTACGCTAGATGCACAATCATCGTTTTTCCAAGAAAAGAACATCCTGTAGTGATAGTACATGAATTTGTTGAGGAAAGCACACGACGAGAAGCGTGGATAGAAGACGTGAGACTATACAAAAACCTTGCAGAGACACCTTTAACCCTAATTAAAGACGTTTTTGAAGAGCTTAAGCTCACCAATAGAAGAATCGGAACAGAACTTGGATACGAACAACGACTGGGTTTAACTTATAACGATTTCACCAGACTTAAACAAGAACTGACAAAGACCAACTTTGTTGACGCCTCCAACCTCTTTTGGAAACTTAGAATGATCAAGTCAAAGGCGGAGGTTAATTTACAAAGGAAAACATGCAAAATAACAAGTGAAGCATACGAAGAATGCTTTGAAAAAATGGAGATAGACATGACTGAGAAAGAAGTTGGAAAGATTTTCCTTAACGCAATGACGGAGAAAGGCGGCTCACGTCCTTGGTGTTTCATAAACTCCGGACCTTACAACTACAGTGTCATTAGCGGAAACCCCACAAACCAAAAACTGAAGAAGGGAAACACAATCTGGATCGATGGTGGATGCAATTACGGAGGCTACTGGTCAGACTTCTGCAGGATAGCCTCTATCGGTTCAGCATCTGAAAAGCAGAGAGAAATGCATGAAACAACCGTCAAACTTACTGAAATGTGCCTTGACATGGTAAAACCTGGAGTAAAGGCTTCTGACATCGCTAAAGCTTGCGATTCTGAGCTGAAAAAAAGAGAGATGAAATTGACATTCAAAGCAGGAAGAATCGGCCACGGAGTTGGATTGATGCTAACCGAGCCACCGCACATTGCACAATATGACAAGACTGCCCTAGAACCTGGAATGATAATTACTTTAGAGCCAGGTTTTGTGACGGACTATGGCGTTTTCCAAACTGAACAGAACATTCTAGTGACTGAAGATGGTCATGAGATCCTTTCCACAGTTAGTACGAAGCTACGCGAGATTTAGAAGCCTTGTAAACATTTTTGGCCGTAGAAGATCTGCGCTTCTACCCAAAATATCTTCATTTTCATCAGTTTTGAATGACTGATTGAACGTGAAAGACTATTAAGCAAGTTGATTCCGACAAAATCTACTGAAGTAAAAATAGCAGAGCTTCTGAAAACATTTTCAATTTGAAAAGTAAAACGTTACTTGTAAATTTGAGAAAGAATAGAATACACTTCCTTATGATATATTCTCAAGGTTGAGCTTTCACACGTTTTTGGGGTTAATAGGCCTAGTAGGCATGCAAACCTGAAATGTTTTTTTGAGCCGATTCGAGTTATTTTCTTATTAGTTGGTGTTCTTGAGCAGTCTAGTTCTTTCAATAGAGGCTTGACCAATTAGAATGGATGCGTGATTCCTGCTTTGCGGGCTCCACGTCTGCTAGTTTTTTCCAACTATTGCTATCCCCGAACTGGTTCCTATCCTATTAGCTCCCGCCTCAATCAGCTTTACGGCATCATGGTATGTTCTTATTCCTCCGGCAGCTTTAAGACCAAAGTCTGGACCCACTGTCGCTCTTATGAGCTTGACATCGTGGACGTTGGCTCCTGGCGCGGTGAATCCTGTAGAGGTCTTAACGAAGTTCGCTCCTGATTCTTTGACGAGTCTGGAAGCCTTGACTTTCTCTTCTTCTGTTAGAAGTCCAGTTTCGATGATTACTTTTACCACCGTATCTTTTCGAGCTTTCGAGTGTTCGACAACTTCGCGTACATCTCGCTTCACTAGTTCATAGTCGCGTGATTTTAAGGCACCGATGTTCATGACCATGTCTATTTCACTTGCTCCATCGTTGACTGCTTTCTCAGCCTCGAGTGCTTTCATTTCCGGAATGTTGGCCCCAAGAGGGAACCCTACAACACTGCATACCTTCACTTCGGTCCCTCCAAGAATACCAGCTGCCAAAGACACGTATGTTGGGTTTACACAGACGGACCAAAAGCCGTGCTTAATAGCTTCTTCACAAAGACGTCTTATAGCCTCTTTTGTTGCATCCGGTTTCAGTAGTGTATGGTCAATCAGCTTGGCTAGTTGTTCCTTAGTCACCATTCAATATCACCTAGTTTCTTCGTATTATTCTGTTTTTAACAGTAATTTGGATTCCTTTTCACGCGCGTGCGCGCGACAAAGACTTCTCAACTAATTCTGAACCGACTTTAACGAGTTCCTTTACCCTTTGAAGATCCTGGCTCTCTGTGTACACCCTGAAGACTGGTTCTGTACCGCTGGGTCTAAGCAGCATCCATGAACCATCAGGATAAATGATTCTTGCCCCATCTAGGGTGACAACCTTTGCCTCCTCTCCTCTCTTCTTCCACTCCCTCAACGCGTTAGCCATCACGACCTTTTTTAACGGTTCTGGGCAGTGGAAGGCTTCCTTTTTCATATGAAACCTAGGAAGTTCTAGTACAAGTTCTGAGAGAGATTTCTTTTCTTTAGCCATGATCTCAAGCATCTTGAGAGTTGCCAGAGCCCAGTCACCATAAAGGATGGTCTCTGGCCAAATGTTCTTCCCTGTTTCCTCTAAACCAAAAAGCGCTTTCACTCTTTTGAGACAGCTCACAATGTGAGGAGGCCCAACTTTCGTGTATGTTATCTCTCCATTGTAGCTGTTGCAGACCCATTCGATCAACTGAGAGGAGTTAATGGGAGCAACTATGGCTCCTCCACCATGTTTAATCAAGATGTCTTTAGCAAAAATGCATCCCGAGACGTCACCCCACAACACGTTTCCTTCATCATCGACGAAGAGAGCTCTGTCACCATCTGCGTCTGTTGCAGATCCAATGTCCGCTCCGCTCTTCTTGACATCGTTCGCCAACTCAGTAAGGACTTCCGGTCTAGGATAAGGGTCTCTGTTAGGAAACATGCCATTAGGTTCGCCGTTTATCAAAACAGTTTTGACACCTGCAGCTTCAAAAATTCTTTCACAAATAATAGTTGATGCCCCATTTCCAGGATCTAATACTACTTTGAAGTCTGATGAAGAGATTCTTTGAACATCAATACATTCAAGAACATTTCTAAGGTAAAGATTGGAAACTTCTACTTCGGAGTGTTTCCCTACTTCATTCCAAGCCGCGACTTTGGGCTTGTCGAAAAAAATCTCTTCAAAGTCGTACGAGTCCTTAACTGAGAACTCCGCGGTATCACTCGTAAAAAACAAGAAACCGATTATTTTAGGTGGAGTGTGGCTACCCGTAACTACTGCCGCACCATCAAGTCCTCTTTTCTTGACTGCCCACAGTACCGCAGGGGTTGGGGTAAGACCGCAATCTTCCACATTAACGCCGCCTGCAAGGACTCCAGAGATAAAGGCATACTGTAATAGCTTGGCTGGCAATCTAACGTCTCTTCCAACCGCAACCGTACCCTCATTACCAAAAAAGGAGGCGAAAGTCACTCCAAGCTTTGTTGCCATCTCAGGAGTTATTTCCACATTAGCAGTTCCTCGGATTCCTGAAGTCCCAAAAAGTCCAAACTTTTTCACAGGATTCCCCTTTATATTAAGTTCGATGGACGGTTTCCTCTTGCTCCCTCTTTCCATGGTTTTCCCCAGTATTCCAGACGAAGTTAAAAGATTGCCTCTTATGAAACCTCTTGGCAATCTACAAATAGACTTTCCTCATCTCAATAGGAAGAGAAGAAAGCCTCCTTTTAACAATTATCTTGCGTGCGCGCCCAGTTTGATTTCTCCACAATAGACTACATCCCTTAGCTGTTAATCAACTGTGACATCAGATATATGATAACAATTGGAATTGAACAGCGCGCGCGAACAAACCTTGTTAAGAAATCTTGACCAAGAAACATTCGCTTGATTATTTTGATAGTCAAGAAACCTTTACAAAAACGTTCTTATGCAATGTTTGTTATATTATGTATCGTTGGAATCTCCAACTTGTAATGGGAAATGCACAGGATGATGAAATCACTCTCAAGTGCATTCTTAATAGCCATGATGGTTAGCGGATTCGCATCAGCTGGCGTTGTGCGTTTTGGCACGGTACAAGCTTCTACAGATGTCACTGGCATAATCTATTCAGACACTACGTGGACGAAAGCAAACAGCCCCTACTCTTTAACTGGAAACGTCCTTGTGTACAATGGAGTAACGTTAACGATCGAAGCTGGAGTCACTGTCAACCTTAACGGCTATTATATAATGGTGAATGGCACGCTACGCGCACGAGGAAGCGGCACAAACAAGATTCACTTCGACAGCGGGGAAGTAACGTTTACGCAATACAGTAACAGCTGGAACGAGCAGACAAGTTCTGGCTGTATTTTTGAAAATGTCCATCTAAATGCGACTTCAATATCTAGCGATATTTCTTTAAAAATTAATAACGTTTACACCAATGCTCCAATCTCTGTTGCTGACTCGTGCATCATTTCGAATAGTTTACTCACTGGTGAAATCTCTGTTGGCAACTCGTCCATAATTTCGAATAGTTCATTTACCGGTGAAATCTCTGTTGGCAATTCCTCTGTAATTACAGACAACACAATAACATGTGATGTCCATACTGGAAACTTTGTTACAATTGCAAACAACAACATTAACGGAAGCGTAATTTCCGGTTCATCATCAATTGTAAACAACACAATCACGGGCACGGTCACAATTAGGGAATCAAGCTCTGATAGCTCGGTCATTTCGAATAACACGCTCGCTGGCGGCGGGAGTGCTTGGGAGTTCTTGCCTTTTGTCCCAGGGCTCATACCTCGATATGCCATGTATCCACGTTCTGTAGTTGATGTAGCCGGAGGCACAATTGTGATTTCGAATAACACCATTACTAGTCAGGACATCAGCGCTCAAGTATACGGCATCGAAGTGCCTGAAAGTAGCTATGATGGGGGTTATGGAATTACCACTCAAGCAGACTGCTATTCTTACATTTATAACAATGTGATTTCTGGCGGTTTTGTAAGGGGCGTTAACGTAGTAGGTCCAGGAATAATCCAAAACAACTCTATCGTCGGAAATTCTGGGGGAGTTGCAATAGGAAAACGGGTTTACGATTACGGTCTCTTGATTAGTGAAGGTGATGTAACCATTCGAGACAATATTCTTGTGAATAGTGAAGTAGGAATTGGAGGCTTTGTTGTAAATAGTTATTATGGTCAAGTCGATTATTATGCCACTGTAGAAGCACGTACGGTAACAATCGAGAGAAATGTAATTGTAGGCAGCAAAAATGGTATAGATGTTGTGCTGCAGGCAGTGACCCAGAACATTCAAAACAACACGATTACCGATAGTTCTGTAGCAATCACGTTAACGTCATGTCCTTCAGCAACAATCAACTTCAACAATATTCAGGACTGTACTCAGAGAAGCATCACACTCGCAAGCACGTCAGTCGACATTAATGCTACCTATAATTGGTGGGGAACAACTAACACGACACTAATAAGCCAATCAATCTATGACTTCGAGGATGATTTTTACTTAGGCAAAGTAACTTTTGTTCCTTTCTTGACTGAACCAAACCTTGAAGCTATTCCGATTCCAGAGTTTCCCACATGGACATCAACGTTACTTATACTCATCTTGGTTATAGTTGCCATGCATGCATGCCATTCCAGTTTAGGCGTTATCAATATCGAGGATAAGGAAACCGACTAGATGGATTCTGCTTCCACATTTGTTGCAGTGGATCACTATTTCTTCTAGAGTTTCGTCTTTAACTTTTACGTCAAGAATGCAGTAGACATCCTCTGTTTCATCTTCAGGAGATATTATAACCCCGCAATTACGACAGGGAAACTCTCCTTTTCCTTTAATCTTAGTCAAGTCCACCTCGTATACCAAAGGTTGCTTCACCTTTCCTTCTTCCTTCTATGTTGAACATGTCTTACAAGAATTCGCAAGCCCCACTCAGTTGTGCGCGTGCCAACGATACATAATATAATCAATATCGCATAAAAACATTTTTGTAAAGGTTTCTTGACTATCAAAATATCTAAATAAAAGTGTTTAGTCAAGGTTTCTTGACAAAAAAGTTCTACTCACGGTCTTTCACCATAATAAGTTGGTCGTTAACACATGGCAAGTTTAGAAGAAGAAACTTCCACCGAGTCCAGAAGTTAGATAAAACGTTAGCATTCTTAAGGCAAATCGTTGTTAGAGACAAGAGATTTTTGGTGTCGTCTACTAGCTTGTTTTGGCTAAAGAGGGAGACAGGTAATCCCGCAAACTTGGTTTTACTCTATAAAAAAACTTTAAGCTTAAATTTACTTTCAATCTAGATAAGTAAGGCATGTTGATAAACATGAAAGCGGTTCTCTTTGATTGGGATGGAACAATTATAAATTCCAAAAGAGCCAACTTTCACGCATTTAAGAAATTACATGATGAGTTCAATTTGAATAATGTCTTTACAATGAAGAAATTGCTGGATTGGTATTCCCCGAACTGGTATGAAGTATACAAGAAGATGGGTATCCCAGAAGAAGGGTGGTCAAGAGCAAACGAAATTTGGAGAAACTCATATCCTCACGACAAATCAATACTTTTTCCCAACTCTGCCAGAATTCTCGCCAACTTAAAGTCAAGGAGATTCAAGATAGGGTTGGTCACAAGTGGGGATGAAAAAAGGGTTAAATCAGAATTAAAGGGGAAAGGGATCTTCGACATCTTCGATGTTGTAATATGTGGAGACGATGTGCCTATCGAGGAGCAGAAACCTTCTCCGAGACAAATAATATTAGCATTAGAGAAACTAAACATAAAGCCAAAAGATGCAGTATATGTCGGAGATACTTCGTTTGATGTGTTGGCTGGAAAAAATGCCGGGGTAAAAACTATTGCCTTGGCAGGTGGTCTTCATCCTAAGGGTAAATTGAGAAATTCAAACCCAGATCTTCTCGTTCATGACTGGAACGAATTGGAAAACAAAATTGAGGAACTCTGGATGTGAATGTATGAGGGTAAAAGGTCAATCATATCATGAGGTAATTTGTGGGCCAATGTTTTCTGGAAAGACAAGGGAGATGCAGAGATTATACAGGATTTTTAAGGTATGTAATTTCAAAGTACAGGTTTTTAGAAGAGATATTGACACAAGGTATTCGGCAACTGAAATTATAACACATGATGGAATTCCCTTTGATAAAGAAGATGTTTTCTTGGCAAAACAGGCCGAAGACATAAGTAAACAATTACAAGAAGACACCAAGGTAATAATGATCGATGAAGCCATGTTATACAATCGAGAACTTGTAAACAAGATTGATGAATGGGTAAATAATGGAAGAATTGTTGTTACAACAGTGTTGCCTACCGACTATAGGGGAGAAGTTTTTGGAATTGCAGGCGAACTTCTAGCAAAAGCAGACTTTATAACATCACTTTATGCAAGATGCATGCATAATGAAAACGGAACTTTTTGCCACGAACCTGCAACAAGAACGATGAGAAAGGTTCCAATAAAGAAACAAGTGTTGATTGGGGGTCTGGAGTCTTATGAACCTAGATGCAGAAAGCACCATTTCATTTTGAAAGAAGAAAAGGGTAATTGAGATTAAAGTGCATTGGAAGAGATATTACGAATTCTCCAGAGTGCATTCTTTTACGCACGAATTTAATCTTTCACTTCAATTCATTCAATCTTCTTTATTCGAGCGCGTCCAATTAAATTCACACGCATCCCAGTTGCCAAATTGCGGGAAGATTTAATATCAATCCTTCTAATAGAGAAGTTAGAAGTGGACCAGTGGTGGAAAATGGTTAGAAGGTTTGTTTCTGCAGCTAGACCTGAAACGGCTGGGCGGCTCCAGCATCATTTGCATCTGAAGCCCAGTGAGGTCTCTCGTTACGTATTGTTGCCCGGAGATCCGGACCGTGTAATAAAGATAACTAAGTATTGGAATGAAGCGAAAGAGGTGGCTAGGAATCGAGAATTTGTTACGCATACCGGATTTTATCAAGGTGTGAGAACTTCAGCGTGCTCAACTGGCATCGGTAGCCCCGCCACCGCGATTGCGGTTGAGGAGCTCGCGAATATTGGAGCTGACACGTTCATTAGAGTTGGGAGCACGGGTTCGATTCGAGAGGAGTGCAAGTGTGGTGATCTGGTAATTTCCACAGGAGCTGTTCGACTTGAAGGAACTAGCAAGCAGTATGTGAGAATAGAGTATCCGGCCTTGGCGAGCTATGAAGTAGTCGCAGCCCTTGTCGAGGCGGCGGAAACGCTTGGTTATCGTTATCATGTGGGCATCACCGCCTCCACTGATTCATTTTACTGTGGTCAGGCACGTCCAGGCTTC
>JABAOF010001847.1_pt1 | contig 31465 bp, 25 predicted proteins | sample 7062171 | NCBI WGS metagenome assembly JABAOF01 (sample SAMN14538628, study PRJNA623070) | marine sediment metagenome | biome: marine biome [ENVO:00000428]; feature: marine pelagic biome [ENVO:01000023]; material: deep marine sediment [ENVO:00002113] | place: India: Gulf of Khambhat ...
AAAAAACGAAAAGAGATTCTTGCCGGCCTGGAACAGGGAGAAATTGATATTATATTCGGTACCCATGCCCTGCTCACCGAAGCGGTTCAATTTAAGCATCTTGCTTTGGTGGTCATCGATGAGCAGCACCGTTTTGGGGTGTCGCAGCGAGCCGCACTGTATTATAAAGGAAAATCAGTAGACTTGTTAGTAACCACAGCCACCCCTATTCCCAGGACCATGCTGCTTTCCCTTTACAATGATCTCTCTGTCTCCATTATCAAAACCAAGCCCAAAGGCAGGGTCCCCATTATCACTAAAATCATCCCGGGACAAAGGCGGGAAAAATTCTACCTGTGGTTAAGAAAAAAAATCGAAAAAGGAGAAAAAGCTTACATCATCCTGCCATTGATCGAAAGGTCTGAATTTTTCACCGAACTCAGGGATATTGAAACCGAATCCGATTATTTTAAAGAGGTATTTAAAGGTATTCCCCTGGGAATTGTAACCGGCAGAACGTCTGCGGCTGATAAGGATGCGGTATTGGAAGCCCTGGCTGGCGGTGACATCCGGGTATTGATAGCCACGACGGTGATCGAGGTGGGTATCGATGTGAGAGATGCCACGGTGATTGTAATTGAAAATGCGGACCGGTACGGTTTGTCACAGCTCCATCAACTGCGCGGCAGGGTGGGCAGGGGACCGCTTCAATCTTATTGTTATTTGTTTCCTTCCCCAAAAATAACTGAAAGTGGAAAAGATCGCTTAAAAACCATTGCCGGTACGGATGATGGTTTTAAGATTGCCGAAACCGACTTGAAAATGCGGGGAGGTGGTATTATTGCCGGGCTGGAACAATCCGGTTACCTGGATTTTAAGGTAGGTAATTTAAGAGATGATTATGCAATCTTTAAACAAGCGCAGCAAGACGCTATCGCGATTTTAAAAGATGAATCCCTGCAAAATGATTATATCACCAATCATCTTTCCCGGATAAAAGAGAAATTAAAAGATATTACGTTTAGTTAGCCCCACGGCGTGGGGAGCCATAGAAGGCGAGTTCGCGCCATCTCGAAGGCTTCCTTTCCTGGTTCAATCAATTCGGGGACCACTTTTGAAATTTACATGTATTAATAAAAGGTAAGTTGTCTCAAACGTTTAGGGAAGCCTTCAACTGAAACTGGCCTGTTTCCTGTTTTTTTTAACAAAAAGTTTTGCGGAGCTTTTTCAAAAGCGACCCCCCGGAGGGCCGCCGGAGGCAAAAAAGTTCTGATAGAGTTTTAATAAGAGTTCAGGATGGACAGACTTAATGTTTTTTGAGTTCTTAAGGATTTCTGTCCATCCTGTAGATAAAAATATGGGTTAGTAGATCCGCACGGAGGGCAGCAGTTTTTTTAGAGTGCCCGTGCGGTACGAGAGTTCAAGTCGAAATTAATAAGGTGCTTTGAACCTTAATTTTTCCAGTTTTTGGAATGATTACGGTCCATCTTGCAAGAGATCGCCGAAGGCGTTAAATTTATTCTCCCGAAGGGAGCCACTACTCCAGTGTTTCTTGATTATCCTGGCACAGGCGGAAGCCGAGGAGGTCGCCGTGACCGGAGGGCCTGCCGCCGGTGCGACCGGTACATTGAAGGACCACGGCGTAGCCGTACCAACCGCCGTCGCGAACCACCCGAAAGGTACCGCTTTCCGGACCTGTCGGATTTCGTTCCGGTGATTTACTATAGTAATCGTAACCATACCAATCCCGGCACCACTCCATGACGTTTCCCGCCATATCCAGAAGCCCATAGGGAGACGCCCCTTGCGGATATGATCCCACCGGTGCAGTATATTCAAAACCATCTTCGCCTCTTTTTTCCCAACTGTTATGAGCAGCATAATTGGCATACCATTTCCCCCTATAATTAGGCTCGTGATTTCCCCAGGGATATTTCAGACTTGCGGTGCCTCTTGCAGCCTTTTCCCACTGCGCTTCCGTAGGAAGTTTGAATTTTAAACCTTTTTTATCAGATAACCATTTACAATAAGCAACAGCATCATCCCAGGATACATTAATGACCGGACGTTTTCCTCTTCCCCATCCCTCATCGTCGGGTTTATCTTTTTTGGCCTCCTTACAATACTTATCATATTGATCAAATGTGACTTCATACTTTCCCATCCAGTAACCATCCAGGTAGACATCATGAATTGGTTTCTCATCACTTGGATAATTATGTGGATAATCATTTGAACCCATTTTGAACCCACCTTCCGGGATATAGACCATTATGATGCCATCGCCATAATCGGCTTCCCAGAGATCTTCATTATTTTTTTTAACCTTTTCCTCTCCGATTTTTGCTCTTATGTTTCTTACATCTACCGGTATTTCTTCCGATTTGTCCTGTACTTTTTTCGGTTCTTCAATTTTTTCATTCTTTTGAATTGTTTGGGTTGGTTCGCTCTTTTTCGTTATTTGATCTATAAGAATAATACCAATCCTTACTAACCCAATAATTGCCGTAATTGCCGCGGCAGCTAAAATCCATTTCGTAAGGGGGTTTTCTTTTGTTTTCATTTTTTTCTTTGAGACCGTTTTCAAAATATATTTCAATAAAAAAACCTCAAAGGAAATTTTACAAGAAATACATTAGAATTTCAACCGGCTGCATGAATTAATTGAATTCAGCCGCGAAGCATTTACAATGCGGTAAAAAACGCAAAGAAACGCGAAGGTAAGAAGAGATTAAGAAGAAACGTTGAAACCTAATTTTTTCAGTTTTTGAGGATTATCGGCGAAGTAAAAAAGGGTCGAACGAAAAAAATTTCCATTACTCCAAATTTAGAATTGCTGTCCGTTTTAAAAAAAGGTTGACAAATGGAAGGTATGAAGTTAGAATATACACAGGAGGCACAGATGAGAACCACACTTAACCTGGATGACGAATTGATGCAGTCAATCATGAAAGTCAGCGGCATGACTAATAAAACTGAGATCATTCATCAAGCACTGTCGGATTTTTTGGCAAAACTGGTCAGGGAAAATATCAAGAATGCTTACGGCAAGTTGAATTTTGATTTAGATGTGAGGGAATACAGGGATAGGGAGCTTACCCAACACCCGGCACGTTAGCATGAATAACGTCATAATTTAATTATTTTCACCCTGGATAATCATTTCGAGTCTATTGGACTGACGCTGGGCATCCAATTCGAGCTGCTCAAAAATTTTTAACCAATCCGGTTTGGAATGATTACGGTCCTTCCTGCAAGAGATCGCCGCAGGCGTTAAACTTATTCTCCCGAAGGGAGCCACTTCTTTTCACCGTTACTCCATTACTCCACTATTCCTCTATTATCCTGGCACAGGCGGAAACCAACATCGTTGCCGCGACCGAAGCGACCGCCGTAGCTGCGATTGGCACAACGAAGGTACCTGGCGCCGAGGCCCCAACCGCCGCCGCGAATCACGTGATAGATACCTCTCACTGGACCTTTTGGGTTTTTATTATATCCATTGCTATATATACCATAGCGATCATAGCACCATTCCCACACGTTCCCGACCATATCCAAAAGCCCATAGGAAGGCGCACCTTGCGGATATGATCCCACCGGTGCTGTAAATCCAAAACCATCTTCGCCTCTTTTTTCCCAACTGTCATGAGCCGCGTAATTGGCATACCATTCCCCTTTATAATAAGGCTCGTGGTCTCCCCAGGGGTATTCGATACCGGTGCTGCCTCTGGCGGCTTTCTCCCACTGCGCTTCTGTGGGCAATTTAAAATTAATCTCTTTTTTTTCTGATATCCATTTACAATATTCTACTGCATCATTCCAACTTATACAAACCACCGGATAATTATCATCTTGTATAAAACCCGGATTCTTCCAGGTTATACCTTCTTTTGGCTCCCATTTGTCACTGGTCCAGGTATAAGCCAATCCATCCATTTCAGCCTCAGTTATATATCTATTTTCTTCAACAAATTTTCTGAATTGCCCTACTGTCACTTCAGTCTTTCCCATCCAATAACCATCCAGGTAGACTTTATGTTCTGGATATTCATCGTAATCACCTTTGTCTGAACCCATGGTAAACTCACCTGCCGGGATATAGACCATTTTGATGCCATCTCCATAATCGGCTTCCCAATAGCTGCTATTGTTTATATAAACCTTTTCCTTGCCGATTTTTGCTTGTATTTTCATTACATCTTCAGGGACTTCTTCCAATTTATTAATTATTTTGTCTTTTATAAAAATACCAATCACAACTAAAAAAATAATTGCTGCGGCAGCTAAAATCCATTTCCAATTGGGGGGTACTTTTGGTCTCACTTTTACCTTTTTCTTTGAAACATTTTTCAATGCCTCCAGGACCTCTTCCATATTTTTAAAGCGTTTTTTCCTGTCTTTTGCCAGGCATTTCATGACAATTTTCCTGATTTTTTTCGTTACGCCCTCCAATTCATAGGGTTTTTCATTCCTGTCTTTTATCTGGTCTCTATGCTTGAAAGGTAATTGACCGGTGAGCAACTGGTACATGGTGACACCCAAACCCCAGATATCCACTTGCTCATTCTCTCTGCCATAATCGGTACTCAACTGCTCGGGCGCCATGTAAGGCCAGGTCCCGGTTTTATCATCTTCTCCTACCAGTTGGGTCATGGATTTTGTGACCTGGTAGGATATGCCAAAATCCAGTATCTTCAACTGCTTGCCAGGGGTAACCATAATATTGGCCGGTTTAATGTCCCTGTGTATCACCTGGTTTTTGTGGGACTCATGTAAACCCTGTGCCAGTTTTTTCATCAGGGTAATCACTTCTGTTTCACTTAGTTTTTCTTCTTTACTGTCCGCTAATATTTGTTCGAGGCTTCGGCCTTCGATATATTCCATCATGATAAAATATTGTCCCTCTTGCTTTTCCAATCCCAGGACTTTTACCACATTGGGATGAATGATACGGGAAGCGTTGTTTACCTCTCGTTTTAGCTCTTTAAAGGCGACAGGTGAATCGGCGATCTGCGGCGGTACTAATTTGGCCGCTTTAGGTATGTCTTCCAATGTATCCATAACTTTAAAAACAACTCCCTTTCCTCCTCTGCCCAGCTTTTCCTTTATCACATATTTGCCAAAGCGTTTCCCAATTAAATCTTCAAGCCATTTGAAATCTTCCTCGAACTTCCAGGAGGTCTGGATCACAGGCGAAGGTTTTTGGGCATCTAATAAACGGCTCACTGCCGGACTGACTAAGCCGCTCAATTCATCGGCATTAGAGAAAAAGCTTACCCCATGTCTTTTCTGTAATTCGCTGCGTAACCGCTCTATTTTGTCGCGTTTTTCCTTTCTGTCTATTTTTTTGACAGACCAGTCGGCTTCTTCGTCCAATAAAAAAATCAAGCAATCTTTCCCGGCCTTTTGGGCTTCTTCATACTCAAGGTGGGTAATGCTTTTATTTTGTCCTTCTGGAATATCTCCATATCGCCAGGCGAAAATGCCCACATAAACATCGCAGTTTCGCACATCTTCTAGGCATTTATCCACAGGCCGTTTATCATAGGCCACGTCGTTCTCCATGGCAATATCTGTGTGACCTAAACGTCTGATTGCCTTAGCAGCCGCTTCCCGTTCCTTTTTTAAATCCTCATACGTAGAGGAAATATAAATCTTAGCCATTTCTACCATCCAAAAAGCAAAACTAATAAAAAAACCTCCAAGGATATTTTACAAGATATACGTTAGAATTTCAACAGCAACTCTCATTTTAGCCGCGAAGGCATTTACCACGAGGTAATAAGCGCGAAGGAACGCGAAGGTGAGAAGAGAAGAAGAGATGTGGGACAGGCAGAAAAAACTTAGGTCTCGCTGGCAGCGGGTTGTTGAGAAATTGCCAGCGATTGTATCGGTAATGCTTCAGCTTCAAGCCGTGATAAATCGACAGTTTTACTGGCATTATCAATATCTATGCCTATCAATTTCCCATTCAAATCAAAATCCAGTACAACCCCCTCAGCTACTTCAATAGATTCTGCGCTGCTTTTCTGAGATAGATCTATATAAAGTGAATCAGTTTCCGAATAATAGTGAAACTTCATTTTTTCACCTCCTTAAAACTCCTATCAGGAAAAGCATTACGTCATTTTATCGCAGTATTAATATAGTTGTTTTGTTCCTTGATGTCAAGACCAAAAGCGAGAAATAAGGTAAAATCCGTCTTTCGCTCTTCTTCTTTTCTCAACTTCCTCGCTTCTCCGTTTCTTCATTTCTTCGTTTCCTACTTACCAACTGTTAACTGCCAACTGCCAAATGATCTATCGACCGTCTGACCTCTTGCTCTTATTCGCGGCTTACTTACAGAACAACTTCTTGTGTGATTTCCAACTCAGGCAGTGCCTGTTGTAAAGCCTGGAGTTGAGCTTCCGAGAATGGATTTCCCAATAAATATAACGTTTTTAATTGCTCCAATTCCATCAATGGTGTCAACTCACTAACCGGATTAATTGATAAGTCCAATTCTTTTAACGACTTCAATTCCGTTAACGGTGTCAGATCACTCACCAGATTACCAGATAAATCCAAATGTGTCAACTTCTTCAATTGCATCAACGGCGTAAGATCACTCACCGAATTAGCCATTAAACGTAAATCCTTTAACTGCTTCAATTCCTTCAACGGCGTCAAATCACTTACTTGATTGATAGATAAATCTAAATACGTTAACTGCTTCAATCCTGTTAATGGCGTCAAATCACTCACCTGATTGTCAGATAAATATAAATACGTTAACTTCTTCAATTCTGATAACGGCGTCAAATCACTCACTTGATTATTAGATAAATATAAATACGTTAACTGCTTCAGTTCCTTCAAGGTCGTCAAATCTCTCACCTGATTAACATATAAATCCAAATGTGTTAACTGATTCAATCTCTTCAACGGTGTCAAATCAATCACATCTGATAATGCCAATTTCAAAAAGGAATGGTCAACAATGACACCGGTTAATTTCGCTGATAGAATCTTTTTACCAAAAAAGCAATGGCTTAAATTGGCCTGCCGAAAATCCGTTCCGGTTAAATCACAATCACTGAAATCCACACGAGTCAATCGACACCTGGACAAATCACGATTCCTGAAAATATCTCTATCAATTTCTAATAATACATTGGCGGCATTGGTACCCTGCCACTGGTTGGCTTCCGTGAGTTCCTTTGCATTTAACACCAGGTCCAGTAATCTATCCCTGTCAGGCCACTGCTCCAGGATAAATCGATTCACCTCTTCAGTGATGAAAACCCTAGAGAAATTATCCACTTTCCCGGAGTTGATTTCTTCCACAAACACCTGTGAGGTTAAGTAATCCCGGAAAGACTTATGGGAAATCCGGTATTGGTTGTCCCCTTCCCGGATTAAAAAGGTAAAGGTTAAAAACTCATTCAAATGCTTTTCAAATTCCCAGGGGGTTTTGGATTGAAAATACTGCCGGAGTTTCAACTCATCCTCCAGCAGCATCACATCAATGGCCAACTCATCCTTTAAAAACATCCATACTGCCAATTTTTGCAGGATTTTTAACCGGTATTTATCCGGGATGATAAAATCCAACTCCTTACTCTTTCGCCGCAACTCCTCCTGGATGCATTTTTCATAAAGGTCTGAGGCATTGATAGGTTGATCTTTTCCTTTTTCCTTGATCAGGGCTGGCAAGTGGTCAACGATCAATTGGAGCAGAACCGGTCGTTTAGCCAGGTCATGCAGGTCAAAGATATTTTTTATTTGCTTCCAATAAAACTCCGGGTTTTCCGTATGGGTTTGCAAATACTGTTGAATCTGCTGATCATTAAAGGGTTGGAGGTAGACAAAACGATAGTTTTCTTTATCCCTGCATTTAAACACCACTTCAAAATCCGATTGGGATTGAAAGTACTCTTCACGGGTAGTCAGGATAATTTTACATTTCTGGCTGCTGTCGATTACTTTGCATATCTTATCAAAGTTTTTGCTTTTCTCATCCGCGTCGATTTTTTGGGTCATTTCGTCGAATCCATCCAGCAGTACCACAAATTCATCATTATTTACCCGCTGCAAAAAAGCCGGGTAATCGATGTCCGTGATACCTTCATTACTGAACCGGTTCACAATAAAAGGTTCGATATTCTTTTCAAAATACCGAAGGGGAAAATAAAGAGGAATGCGGTTTTTGGGATCTTCGATGCTGAATGACCCGGAATCTTTCCCGGTCTCCAGCCGTTTCACCGCTATCTGGTGGGCCATGTGCCGGCAGAATGTAGTCTTTCCAGTGCCGTACTCCCCCAGTATCACCAACAAATTAGCTCCTTCTTCGGATAACCACTGGTTGATAAAGCTATCCAGGGGTTCATGAGGAATGATTTCGTATTGATCGCTCTCCTCTTGCTCCTTTTTCATCCTGGCTTTGCGGCTCTTCATCTCTGCCGCTTTTTCCGGTAGGTAAGGTTCCCTTTTCTTTTCAATCCGCGTTTCACCATTCAGATCAACATACAAATTTTTATCGAGGAATTCCTTTTGAAAGTCATCCCGCAAACGGGTTAAATACTGTTCCACCTGGTAATCGAAACTCTTCCTTTGTTTTTCTTCCAGCATCTCCAACATGAAACGGTTCATTTCATTGTACGCTTTGACTTCACCAGGGGTACTGCTTCGTAAACGGAAATGATCAAAGCATTCCTTAAATTTTTCAATCTCAGGATTTAAGGCTTCGGCATTTGAGTAGATCTTTTTTAAAAAAGCCAGTTTCTCATTAGATTGAAACTGCCTGCTTACTTCAGTTGCCAATACCCCTTCTTTCCCGGGATCATTATAAAACTCCTCTTCAAATGATTTTTTGACCGCTTTTAATGCAAAAAGGTTCACCAGTTCAACCGGTTCCGTTTCGTTGGAATATTTCACCAGGGCATGGGTATAGACGGAATCGAATGTTGCTTTTAGTTCGGTAATTTCCAGGCGCTTTAACAGTTCCAGGAAACGATGGTTCCGCTCCAGCCCCTTGATGGTTTTTTTCTTTAAAAATTCGATAATTTGTTTTATCATGATGTAATTATAATGAATTGCCTGGTGATTTTCAAATAGAAAATCGAAGGAGATTGCCCGCGAAGGCATTTACAATGCGTTAAAAAAGCAAAGAGACGCGAAGAAAAATAACCACAACATAAATAGGTAAAAAGGATCAAACCAGAAATAATTGAAAAATTTTTTTCTCTTGTAATTTTTCATGGATTATGGTAATAATAAATTTTCAAAGGTGAACCTCTGAGGAGGAGGTGATTGTCCAATGGATACCTTAAATAAGTATCGACAAATCATTGAAACCATACTAACCGAATATACAAAAATACCGTATGCATATGGCGATATCCGGACAGAGTCTGCTTTTGACCGCTCAAATGACCGCTATCTCCTGGTAAATGTAGGGTGGGATAATAAGGGCAACAGGATTCACGGTACCCTGGTACACATCGATATTCTGAATGGAAAGCTGTGGATTCAACGTGACGGTACAGAACACGGGATTGCTAAAGAATTAGTAAAAGCAGGGATTCCCAAAGATCACATTGTCCTGGGCTTCCATTCCGCTGAAATAAGACAACATACCGACTACGCGGCTGCGTAATTAACGTGCTTCAACGCTTACCAGTTTTGTTTTTAGGGGTTTTAAGCAGTCAGGCCAGAAATTACTCCTACCGCACGGGCACTCTGAAAAAACTTGTGCCCTCCGTGCGGATCTACTACCCCATACTTTTATCTACAGGATGGACAGATGAAGAAAAGAACTTAAAAAACTTTATCCTGTCCATCCTGAACTACTATAAAAACTACCTCTGCCTCCGGCGGCCAGGGGCTCTTTTTAAAAAAACCGCCCCTGGACCCCACAAAAATTTTTGTTTAGTAAAAAGCAGTCAGGCCAGGAATCCATTCAGCTGACCAGCCATCTACAATCTATTGTTCCCCTACCTTCTTATCTTTATCTTCTTTGTGTATCTTCGTGATTTTTACCGCATTGTAAATGCCTTCGTGGCTAAATAAAAAATTGTAACCTGAACTTGAAACCTCCTCACTTTTATGCTATTCTTCATGGCTTCAACATTAAAAACAACAAGGAGGAAAAATAATGAAAACAAAAACAGCCCTGGTTACCGGTGCCAGCAGCGGCATCGGCTTAGTATTTGCCCAAGAACTGGCCAAAGACGGGTACAACCTAACCTGTGTGGCCCGAAGCGAAGATAAACTTAAACAACTGGTCAATGACCTGGGAAACAACTATCGCTATCTAACCGCAGACCTCAGCGATCCTGACCAATTAAGCAAGGTATGCCGGGATGTCGAAGAAAATAACTATTCACTCCTGGTCAATAATGCAGGATACGGTATGTATGACTGGTTTGAAAACTTCCCCTTAGATAAATACGAGAATATGATGTATTTGAATATGAATGCATTGGTCCGTTTATCCTATGTATTTTTAACGCATGCCCGGTCCGGCGATGCTTTGATCAATGTATCGTCCGCATTGTCCCTTTTATCGTATCCGGGAGGCGCTGTTTATTGTGGTACAAAAGCGTTTGTCACAAACTTTTCAGAATCCCTCTGGTATGAATATAAAGATAAAGGGATTTACGTGATGACGCTGATGCCGGGTTTAACCAAAACCAATTTTCACAATGTAGCACTGGGAGCTAAACAAGAACATTTGCCGGAACGTTTGACTTATACCCCGGAAGTGGTGGTAGCAGAAGCCTTGAAAGCGTTAAAAGCCCGGAAAAAACCGTCGTTAATCAGTGGTCCCCGTTTCCGGTTTTTAGCCGCTCTTGCCAATAAATTACTGAGCAGAAAAAAAATGATATCCCTGATGGGCAAAAACAGCCCGGCATTAAAGGAGTGAAATTATTATGACCATCAGAAGTACTTTTTTGCTAATCTTTCTATTAAAAATCCTTTCAAACATCGTGTTTTATTTTATCCTGCCGGATAATATTGCTATTCATTTTAGCAGCGGCGGACGTCCCGACTCATGGGCACCCAAAGAAATCAATGCCCTGATATTTCTCGGACTCGATCTCCTGCTGTTTTTCCTTTTCTGGTACGCCCCTTCCCTGGTAATGAACACCCCGGAAAAATGGATCAGCCTTCCCAACAAATCCTTCTGGCTGAAAGAAGAAAATAAACCCCTGGTCAGACAAAAACTCGAATCGTTAATGTCGGAATTGGGCATTGCCACTTTTGTGTTTATGTTTCTTATTTCGATCTTAACCATACAGGCCAATCTATCCAAACCCGTTAAATTGGACGAATCTCTATTTGTCCTATTTTTGATTGTTTTTTTAATATATGTGGTATTCTGGTGTATTAAGATCTTCAAAGCCTTTCGCTTACCAGGATCATAGGACTGGCCGGAGTAATTTTCAACTGGGAAAGATTAAAGAAGAAAAAAAGCAGAAAATAATTGAAGTTTCAGCATTTTGCTATTATAATTTATGTGGCATGATTAATCATTCCAAAAATTATGAAAGAACAGGATGAATGTATAAAAGGAGGCATTAGTGGACGAAAAACAACTGGTTGAGTATGAAGAGAGTTTAAAAGTGTACCGGGATTTAAAGGGGGTGGTAGATACTTCCTTTGAAGAGGGAAAAGTAGAAGGAAAATATGAAGAAAGAATAGAAATGGCTGGAAAAATGAAATCTAAAGGGTATCCGTTAGATGATATTGCCGATTTAACAGGATTATCAAAAGAAGAGATTGAAAAATTATAACGTTATTCATCATCTGAGTAATGATCGATTAAAAAATTAAATTTATATTCTAAACTGTCCATTTTGCTTTTCAAAGACCCTATTTCTTTCATTAAAGAAGTTCTATCACGGCTTAGTTTTTTCAGGATTGAACATCGTGCATTGTTTATATAGCGTAAATATTCCGGTGCTTTAATACCCAATTTATCTCGACGGAAATTTTTAAATTCTGTTATCTCTGGAAGAATGCCTAAATCCGCTATTGGAATTCTTTCCTCAACAAATGCAATAACCATTTTTTTATTACTATGAGCCATTCCAATTTCACTCAAAATATAAGGAGGTACACTTTTTTTCCTTTTGGTAACAATGCTACAAAAAAAATCACAATCTCTAATACCATCTTCAATCTGCTTTTTTGGCTCCTTTATCCCATCACGTGCTACAATAATTTCAATATCATGAAAAGCACTTAAGAAATCCCTAAACCAATTTACAACGTATTTATCTTCTTCCCGAAAGCTACAACTAAGAAAACATTTCATATTCAAGACCCTCTGATTCTTTTCTTTTCCACATAAGCCAGTAAAGGATAACCATCTCCTTTCTGTTGAAGATTATTTTTTACCATAGGAGATAAAAAAAATCAAGAGCCAGACTTCATTAAATTTGAATCCTCACACCAACTCTCGTACCGCACGGGCACTCTGAAAAAACTGCCCCCCTGGACCCCCCGCAAAAATTTTTATCAAAGAGTCTTTGTGTACCTTTGTGTAACTTTGTGGCTAAAATTTTAACAGATACGCCCGAAGGGCACCCTTTTGCCTCCAGAGCACTTTTATTCAAAAATTTCCCAATTCCTCTTGAAACTTTTTTTCATTTATGCTATTCATTTCTCTCTTTACCCTATCAAGAAGAAAACTATTCATAGGTAAAAGCTGATGAATAAAAAGGATTTAGTCAAACAGTTAAATGGTCTGGCAGATGGGGAAACCAATCCCTTTAAAAAAAGAGCCTATGCTAAGGCAAGCCGGATCATTGCGGATATGAGCGAAGAGGAGTTCAATAGCCGGGATAATTTCAAAGATATTGAAGGGATCGGTGAGGCCATCAATAAGAAAATATTGCAGTTCAAAGAAACCGGGTTTATCGAAAAATGGAAAGAACTATTTGCCGGGAACTCCGATTAAACCTAAGGAATATTGGAATTGAGAGTTGACAGGATTTCTAGTTTTTGGTACAATAGAGGTGCCAAATTTGCCGTTATATCTGCGCGGAGAGTTGGCAGAGCGGTTGAATGCGGCGGTCTTGAAAACCGTTGACCTTTAACGAGGTCCCGGGGTTCGAATCCCTGACTCTCCGCCATTTTTTCTTGCCTCCGGCGGCCAGGGGCTCTTTTGAAAAACCGCCCCTGGACCCCACAAAACTTTTGTTTAGAGGTTTTATTGCGAGCGAATCGAACTAAGCTTACTTGATCTTCTTCTGATAAGTAAAACCCAGCCCATCCGGCTCCTTGCCAGTGGCGATCCACTTAACCAACTTTCTTTTCTTGATGTCCACCACCGCCACGTTGTCCACATACGCCGCAGCCACATACGCCCATTTACCGGTGGGATGAATCAATATACCAATGGGTACCGGGCTCCTTTTAAACTCATCCTTAAACAACCGGGCTTTACTGTCCTGGGAAGCTTCCAATTTAAAAGGCAGCCGGTGCACTTCCTTATAGGTTTTGACATCGATAAATACCAGCTCACCGGACCGGGCTGCCGATACCAGGACTTCCCTGCCTTCAGGAGTAAATTTCAAACGGATAGGAAAAGAAGGACACTTAATCGTTTGTTTCACAGATAGAGAGGCTCTATCGATGACCGAAATGGTATCTTCGGCACGATTGGTGACCCAGACTTGCTTGCCGTCCGGCGATACATCGATCCCCTCTGCTCCTTTCCCGGTAGGGATGATAGTCACCGGTTTTTTGGCCTCCAGGTCGATGACACTGACACTGCCCGAACCAATATTGGCCACAAATGCCACTTTATCGTCGGGGGTAATCGCCACCATATGACTGATCTGCTGATTGGTGGGAAATGTTTTAAGGATTTTATCCGCTCCTTTCTTCTGCATATCCAACAAAAGCAGGCTCTGGTTTACTTCCGCAGTGACCAATAACCGCCTGCCCTTAGAGAGAAATACCATGCCGTGAGGCGCCAGGAAATCCCCGAGATCAATGGTATCAACCACCTTGTGACTCAAAAGATCAATAACCGTCAGGGTCGAACCTGCCTTGCCCCTGATACCGTAATTCCCCACTACTGCAACTTTTCCATCCTTTGATACCGCGACTTCATGAGGTCCTTCTCCAGTGGGAACAGTAGAAACCGGCTGATCGGTTTTTAAATCGATGATCATAGCCGTGTTTGCCGATTTGTTCAACACAATCAAATACCCCGGCTCTTCACCCAAACCATGGACTGCAAATAAAAACAGAACGCTCATGAAAAAAATAAAGAAAATAAAACATCTGGATTTGAATATGACCATTTTCAACTCCTTTCGTTTAATTGTATTTTGTAGCACATGGTCAATTAAAAATCAAGGTTTTAGGTCCCAAATTTCTGATCATTTGGTTCCTCCAACTGCTTTTTTTATCTTTCATTTATCGTTGCAATTCAATTTTTTGTGTGGTAGAATAAACTTTCAAATTTCAAATTTCAACAGGAGGCAACATGGTTAAATATAAAAATATCTTCATTTTAGTTTTCATGGCCATCTTCCTTTTCTCCTGTCAAACAGGAAAAGAAGATGCAAAACAATTTTCTGACGAGTATACCAAAATTACAGAACAATTAAGAGATAAAAGAGGTAAAGTAACGACACGTGATGATTACGTCGGTTTCAAAGAGGATAGAAAAAAAGCATACGAAACCCTACTGAAACAGTTCGAAAAGAGTCCGGCAATAGAAGAAATAGAGATATTAAGAAGCAAATTACTATTAGGACTGGAAAAATTGGATGAAGCAGAGAAGAAGATTGACCGCGTACTGGCCAAAAAACCTGACTTAATCGCCCAGGCCAAAATGGTCAAGGTTCGAATTCTAATTGAAAGAAAAAAGTATGGTGAAGCATATGATATATTCAAAGATATTGAATCGCAAATAACAGATTTGTATGATCTATTCGAAGCCTATTATTACCTTGGCTCAGTCCATGAAGACGACAAAGTAAAAGAAGAATATTCGCGGAAATTTTTAGAAGCAAAACTAATCCCCGGGCATTATGTGAAATTCAAAGCATTTATGTACTCTAACCTGGCAAAAATTGCCAAGCAAGAAGGAGACCTTGATAAGACCAGGAGGCTTTTTAATGAGGGCATTGCCGACACCAAAGATGAACGGACAAAAACTTATTTGGAGAAAAGCCTGGCACAGCTTGATTATTACGGGCAACAAGCGTTCCCTATTTCTGCACTACACTGGGTCAACTCCTCTCCTCTTAAATTAGATACATTGAAGGGTGACGTTGTAATTATATCTTTTTGGGCACCCTGGTGCCCCGGGTGCAGGACGTTGACTCCCACTCTTGTAGAGATGTATAATGAAAATAAGGATAAAGGATTTACCATAATCGGTCTTACCAGGTTGTACGGAAAATACGAGGATGATGAGGTAGATAAAGGAAAAGTGGGTAAAGATGAAGAATTAGAACTCATTAAGAAATACCTGGAACGAAAAAAAGTCTCCTATCCGATTGCAATAGCCGATGAAAAGAGCGCATTAGATAAATATAAAATTTCAGCATTACCAACGTTGGTTTTTATCGACAAAAAAGGAAATATAGATTATACTAAAATCGGTGCCGGTAGTATTCCATTCATAAAGAATAAAGTCAAAGAGCTGTTAGAAAAAATATAAAATTATAATACAATAAATAATGGATTATCGTCGCGCTCTTGATGCCGTGGCTGGCCTCATCGTTGAAGTAGATAAAAACCTTATTATTACCCTGGCTAACAGGGAAACTCAAAACCGATGGACGTCCATCGCCGAAGGAAACACCTTTTTCTATGATTTATTTTTTCCCGGGAGTAAAAATAGAAAGCCCCGGGATTGCATCGTTGAAAAGACGTTCAAATCAGGAGAACCCCAGTCCGGGGAAATAGAGACACCCGGGGGCGATGTATTTAACGTGCGGACGAATTATTTAAATGGGAAGGATTCCCCAAAGGTAGTGGTTCATATTATCGATATCACCGAGCGTGTCGAATTAGAAAAAAAGTTGGAAGCTATTTCCAGGAAACATCATGATCAACTGCTCCAGGCGGATAAGATGATCAGCCTTGGCATCCTGGCTTCAGGCATGGCTCATGAGATCAACAACCCCAATAACTCCATCATGTTAAATGTATCGGTACTGCAAAAAGCCTGGAACAGCATTATTCCTATCCTGAATGAATTTTCCCGGGAGAAAGAAGGAAACATGGTGATCGGGGGTATGAAATATGAAAAAATGAAGAAAAAAATGCCCCGGTTGTTTTCAGGAATACAGGAAAGTTCGAAAAAAATCCAGCGAATTGTTAACGATCTAAAATATTTTTCCGGGAAAGATTTAATCACGATAAAAAAAGAAGTGGATATCGAATCGGTGGTCAGGTCTGCCATATCGCTGACAGGCAACATGATTCACAAATCAACCCGCAATTTCAAGGCCGTCTATGAAAAGGAACTGCCCAATGTCATGGGTAATTTCCAGAACCTTGAACAGGTGATTATTAACCTGGTGCAAAATGCCTGCCAGGCCCTGGACAATCCCGGGAACGGGATTTTTATAACCGTTACCTATGACCGGAACAGCGGGGAAATCGTCATCGTTGTCAAAGACGAAGGCATTGGAATCCCGGAAAAAGACCTGAAATATATTTTAGAACCGTTTTATACCACGAAACGCAGTTCCGGGGGGACCGGGCTGGGATTGTATATGTCTTCGAAAATAATCAACGACCATGGGGGGACGATCCATTTCAACTCCACTCCAGGTAAGGGAACCTTTGTAGAGGTTCGTTTGCCGGCAGTAGATGTAATCGTGCAGCCTGGATAACCGCTTACCGCGGCCGGCGCGGAGGACAATCGCCAATTCTACCTGAAGCACATAATTTCTGAGCATAGATATCCCAATTGTTTCCTTTGCGTTTATCATACCAGGTGACCACAGCGCCTCCGCTGCCGTCGGATACCAATAACGGATCATACTGGTCTCCCGGTGCCGAGGATACGGTAATACCGTCGGCAGTCCATTGAACCTTACCGGAAGAAGTTAAACGCTGTGCATAGATGTTGTGATCATTCTCCTTTTCGGCAGCCCTCCAGACAACAATGGTGCCCCCGAATCCGTCTGCTGCCATTTGAGGTTTGTACTGATCGATATTGGCCGTGGATATGCCCACACCGTTGGCAGCCCATTGAACCCTCCCGGAAGAATTGATGAGTTGAGCGTAAATGTTCCAGTCGTTTAAATGTTTTTCCCTGCATATCTCTAAATTGAAATTGGTCTGCTCTTCAAACGCATCAAAATTACAATCGCTCCCTTTGCGGTAATCCTGCCAGGTGATATAAGCACCCCCCTTACCATCGGAGGCTAACCGGGGATCATATTGACTATTGGCGGCTGCGCATATGGCAATACCGTTGGCGGTCCATTGAACCCTCCCGGAGGAATCGATTCGCTGGGTATAGATATCGTAATCACTTCCATTTCGCTTATCCTGCCAGGTAAAAACAGCACCTCCCATGGTGTCCGATACCAGGCGGGGCCCCCTTTGATCGTATTCCGCGGTACATATCTCAACTCCGTTGGCCCTCCATTGGACCCTCCCGGAAGAGTCAATCCGCCGGGCATAGATATCATAATCCTTTCCATTCCGTCTATCCTGCCAGGTTATCACAACACCACCCTTCTCGTCTGCCGCCGCCTGGAGGTTATCTTGGTCTTGTTTTTCAGTGCATATGCCCACACCGTCGGCATCCCATTGAACCCGCCCGGAGGAATCAATCCGCTGCGCATAGATATCATAATCATTTCCATTGCGTCTGTCCTGCCATACGATGAAAGCGCCTCCTGTGCCGTCGGATACCGGCATGGGATCATACTGGTCTCCCACTGCCGTACAAATTGCCACACCGTTGGCGGTCCATTGAATCCTTCCCTCCCCATTGATCCGTTGGGCATAAATATCATAGTTTCTTCCATTTCGCCGGTCAAACCAGGTAATAATGAAACCCCCGGAACTGTCGGCAGCAACCTGGGGATAACGCTGTGCGCCAATCGCCGTGCATATGCTAATACCCCCTGCTCTCCATTTGCTTCTGCCGGCGGAATCTATCAACTGCCCATAAATGTCGTAATCACTCCCGCTGCGGGAATCTTCCCAGACAACGAACGCACCACCGTCACCATCGGAAACCAATTGCGGCCTCTTCTGCTCATGATCGGCCGTGCATACAGCCGTGTTTCTTACCGGGTTACTGGTCCAGCCGATACAGAAAGGAACAACTATTATTAAAAGTAAAATCTTCTTATGCATATGTTCATCTCCTTTGAAGCAGCGATTAGAAAAAATTTGGATTTCTATTATACCATATTTTTAGAATGAATAGAAGAAAATCCACCACCTTTTTGGGTAATGAAAGGGTTGTCAAATTTTTTATTATTGTAATTTTTTTTACAGCCGCCGAAAATGTTTTATACCGCAACCAATGAAGTATTTTTCCAGCGAAGAAGGAAAAATTGTCAAATTATTTTACAACCCTTTATTTTTTTCCTGGCTGTCTGGTTTCAACACCGTGATCAGAAAGACTATTATATATCGTGCTTTTTAAAGGCAGTTATAAGGCGAGCCCGTATAAAATTTTCCCACATCGTTTCCTGGCATTGAATTTGCCTATGTAATCCCTTATAATAAAAAAGGCTATTTTTCAACCAGACGGTGAACAGAAGAAAAACAAGGAGCATTATGAGTAAACGTAAGCAAAGAATATTGGTGGTTGACGATGATATGGATATGGTCCGCAGCCTCAAAGAAAATTTATTAGAAATGAGCGATACGTATGATGTCAAGACATCAGATGATGGTAAGAACGCCCTGGAAATTTTGGGAAAGGAAAAATTAGACCTTGTCATCCTCAATATCCGGATACCCGGGATAAATGGTCTGCGTATTCTAACAGAACTTCATAATAAGGGTATATGGCTTCCCATCATTATAACCACGGATTCCAATTTAAATGAAAAAAACGGCATACTTAAAGATTTTGGCATCGTCGATCTGATAAAGAAGCCATTCCGTGCTGAAGAGATTGTAATAAAAATAGAAGAGATTATGAGAAATAGGGAAAAGAAAGATTTAATTAAAAATTTTAGTCTTCCCTCAATACTGCAGCTTATCGATATGGAAAAGCGAACCGGGATCTTAACCATAAAAATAGGCAAGGAAAACGGGAGGCTTTTCTTTAAAGATGGAAAAGTCATGGATATCGAGGTCAAGGGGTTTTCACGAGAGGAGGCGCTGCAAGAATTTATAAATTATTTATATGAAGACAGGGATATAAACATCGAATACATCAACCATAGAAAAGATAAAAAAATCAATATGACGGTCATGGAGATGGTAATGGAAGCATCCCGGATTAGAGATGAGATAAAAAAGTCCCCGGGAAGTGCCGGGCTGGCGGCGGAAAAAAAGAAAATAGCGAACGATGATAAGTTACCCATAATAACCGGTCTACTTCATACTCTGAAAGAGGTGGAAAGTTATATGGTTGCCGATGCGGAAGGAGAGATGCTCACAGCTTCAACGGGAAATTATAATGAAGATGTTTTAAATTCAAGTTTTTATTTATGGGTCATCGGAGATAAGATCGGGGATGATCTTAAATTAGGAAAACCTGCGAATTTCATATGTCATTTTAAAGCCGGGAAACGGCTTATAAAAAAATATAAGGATTACATAATTATTTTAGAACTAACGAAAATGACCAAGACGTTGGTTTTTAAAGAGAAATTAAATAAACATTTTAATCAATTGACCTGGCAAATAGGAAGTCGGAGTCAGGAGGTGAATCAATGAAACACCAGATCCATAACATAAAAAATATCCCTGAGGTTGTCGGGGTGGCAGTATTTAAAGATGACGGCAGCCTGGTTGCGTTTGATTTTCCCGAGGGCTATGACAGGAGTCTTCTCGATCTAATGGGGCTCAGGTTTCAGCCCATCAAGGAGATATTACCCGAGGATGAAGCAGAAATCGTTTATCTATGCTGGGAATTTGAAAACTTGCTTGGTTTTTATTACCCGGTAAAAGGAGGTTGGGTCAATATCATTTCCAGCGATCAAATCCCTATGCCGGTTTTTTCGTTGACAATGACGGCGGTTGCCAACAAATTACCGGAGCTTCTCGAGCAAGCCGAACCGCTGCAGGTCCGGGAGGCTCCGGAAAATGTATTGGTCGAATATACCGTACCCCCGAAAACCATAGAAGAGTTAGAAAAGTTATTGGCTCTTTATTTAGGTCCGGCCTCAACCGTGATATTCAAACGAGTGGCCATGCAATTGGGTTTTACCTTAGAGAATATTCCCCCCGAGAGCTTGAAAAGTCTTTTAGATGGTGTGATTGCCAGGGTTCCCGATGATAAGAAAGCTGAGGTAAGCGAAAAAGTAAAAAAATATTATTAAACAACGATGAACAGGAGGTAACCATGGTAAATCCCAAAAATGATAGTCTATCCAATATATCCAATCTCCTTAATTCCCTTAAGGAGGTAGAAAGTTATATCATTACCGATCTGGAAGGACGGATTCACATGGCTTCAACTGAAAATTACAATGAAAATACGATTAATTCGAGTATTTATTTGTGGGTACTGGGTACCCAGTTTGGAGATGAATTCAATATGGGAGAACCCGCCAATCTCATCTATTATCTTAAAACCAGGAAAATGTTGATACAAAAATATAATGATTATTTAATCATTTTAAATTTAATAGACATAACCAAATTTTCGGTGTTTAAACGAAAGTTATACGAACTGTTTAACAGGATAATTTAAATTTGATTCAGAGGAGGATTGGTATGAAAATATCAACGAAAATCTTACTGGGATTCGGTTTCCTGATCATATTGGTATGGATAGTCGGGATATTCTCGATCTCAAGTTTCAGTTCTTCAAGTAATCTCTTTGAAAGAATGGACAACGACACGATGCCTAAATTGACGGCTGTGGGTGAGATGAGTCAAAAAGTGACGGAAGCGCATGTTGAATTTATGGAGTTCTTACTCTCCGGTAAAATCAGCTCAAGGGATAATGTTTCCGGGATTATCGGAAATCTTGAAACGCTTGCCAGGGGCCATTTAAGGCTGGAAACAGAAACGGGTGCCCAAGAAGCTGAAGGAAAAAAAGCAGCGGAAGATTTAGTGCAGAAGATACAATTATTTTCTTCTTCGGTTGTGGATGTAATGGACATGAAAACCCGGGGGCTCTCTGATGAAGACCTTTTAGCAGCCGAGGAAAAAACAGTCCGCCCCACCTTTGATTCGATGATGGCATTACTGGCGAAACAAAATGATCGTTATAAGTCGGAACTGGCGGTAATGAGAAAAGATGTCAAGGACTCTCAAGACCGCGGACAATTGGTCATAATTATAATAGCTGCGTTTTCTATGGTGGTAGGTATTTTAATGGCTTTTATCGCTGGCAGGAGTATATCTCGACCCATTACCAATTTAACCCGGTCGGCTGATGAAATCAGTAAAGGTGATCTCTCAAAGCCCGTGGAAAAAGAGACCGGCGACGAAATCGGGGAACTGGCCGAAGCCTTTGAACGCATGCGTGTGAGCCTCAAGGTGATGATCGAAGAAGAAAGTAAATAGACCAAATTAAAATCACGTCGCCCTGCTTTGTGTCAGGGGGGTATTTCAAATATATAGATGTTGTGGTACAATTCCCTTTGAGCACAACACAGCGAATCGCTCAATTCAGGTTGTATAAAAAAAAGCAGGGCAAATGTTAGAGTTTAAGCACCCGGAATATCCCGTTTTGATTGTCGATGATGAGGATAATGCGCTTGAGAGTTTTGAAATCTCCCTGAATTCTTGCGGCATCGAGAACATCGTTCTCTGCCAGGACAGCAGAAAGGTATTGCCTCTTCTTAAATCCCAAAAATTTGAGATCGTCTTACTGGATTTAACCATGCCCTATATCACCGGTGAGGAATTATTACCCCTTATTGTCCAGGACTACCCGGATACCCCGGTTATCGTCATTACCGGGGATATTGAAGTGGAGATGGCGGTGAAATGTATGCAGGTGGGGGCATTTGACTATATGGTCAAGCCCGTGGAGGAAAAGAGACTGATCTCAGGAGTTAAACGGGGGATTGAGCGGAACCGGCTGCAGCGGGAAAACATGAATTTGCGGCACCAGTTTTTATATGGAAAACTGACTCATCCCCAGGCTTTCTCCCATATCATTACTCAAAATTCCACCATGAGCTCCATTCTCAAATATATCGAAGTCATTGCCACCAGCCCGGAACCGATTCTATTAACAGGGGAAACCGGTGTTGGCAAGGAGTTAATTGCCCGTGCTGTCCATCAAGTAAGCAAGCGCAAGGGAAACTTTGTTCCCGTCAATGTGGCCGGAGTGGATGACACGATCTTTTCAGACACCCTGTTTGGGCATTTAAAAGGGGCGTTTACCGATGCCCATCAAACCCGTAAAGGATTGATCGAACAGGCATCAGCAGGCACCCTTTTCCTGGATGAAATAGGGGATTTAAGTCATTCGTCCCAGGTCAAACTCCTCCGGCTGCTCCAGGAACATGAATATTTCCCTATCGGTTCCGATATTCCCCGGCACAGCGACGCCCATATTATTGCCTCCACCAACCGGGATATCGAACAATTATTGGAATCCGGTGCATTCCGAAAAGACCTGTACTACCGGCTTGATGTTCATCATGTTCATATCCCTCCTTTGCGGGAGCACAAAGATGATATCGTATTACTGGTGGATCATTTCTTAGGAGAAGCAGCAAATTGTTATGGGAAGAAAAAACCCACCCCTCCCCCGGAGCTTTTCATTTTGATGGAAAACTATTCATTCCCCGGTAATGTAAGAGAACTTCGCTCCATGATTTATAATGCGGTAAGTTCCCATACCGCCGGTGTACTCTCCATGAAAAGCTTCAGGAAAGTTATCGGTAATAAACAGAGGGGAAGCCAGGACCTTTCAGGAGGGATGACACCGGCAGAGGCAGAGCAGCGGTGGTTTCAATGTTTAGAATCTTTACCCACGCTTAAACAGGCGGAAGCCCTGTTGATCCGGGAAGCCATGAAACAGGCAAAGGGAAACCAGTCTATTGCTGCCCGGTTATTGGGAATTACCCGCCAGACCTTGATTAATAAATTGAAAAAACTACCAGTAGAAGATAATCCTCTTCCCGGGAAGTAGTATATCATGCTGCTTTTGTTTTGAATTTTGAACATTTGAATTTTGAATTTGTTTTGGATTTCGGATTTGGACTCTGCGCGATTTCGTATTTTTTTACTATTGATATACCCTTTGATTTGCTTTATAATATACGACTTTAAACGTTTGTAACTTGTGGAGGTAAACGATGAAAAAAATAGTCATTTTGATGGTATCTTTAATTTTTATTTTTGCAGCTTTTTCTTTTCCGGAAGAAGAGGCACGCTTGTTAAGATTTCCGGCTGTTTATGAAAACCAGGTGGTATTTAGCTATGCCGGTGATCTTTACACGGTTGGTGCAGACGGAGGCGTCGCGCGAAAATTAACCAACCACAGCGGTTATGAGATGTTCCCGCGGTTTTCCCCGGACGGGAAGTGGATTGCCTTTACCGCTCAATATGACGGCAATACCGAGGTGTACCTGATGGATTCCCGGGGCGGGGTGCCAAAACGCTTAACTTATACGGCCACACTAAGTCGGGATGACGTATCTGACCGGATGGGGCCAAACAACCTGGTGATGGGCTGGAAGCATGACAATATACACATTGTCTTTCGTTCCCGGAGGATAGAACCCAATTCCTTTAACGGCCAACTCTATTTAACCACAGTAGACGGTGATTTGCACCGACAACTCCCATTGCCCAGGGGAGGGTTCTGTTCGTTTTCCCCGGATGACTCCAAATTGGCCTACAACAGGGTATTCCGGGAATTCAGGACCTGGAAACGGTATCGCGGAGGAATGGCCGACGACATCTGGATTTACGATTTCAAAACAAAAAAAATAAAAAACATAACCAAAAACCCGGCCCAGGATATTATCCCGATGTGGAAAGGCGATCATATTTATTTCCTTTCCGACCGGGGACCTTATGAACGGATGAATCTTTACATGTACAATATAACCTCCGGGGAAACCAGGCGGTTAACGGAATTCAAGGAATATGACATCAAATTTCCTTCCCTGGGAAAAGAGGCCATTGCTTTTGAGAATGGTGGGTATATATACCTGTATAATACGAATACCCAGGAACTGAAAAAGCTAAAAATCCAGATCAGGGAGGACCGGCTGAACGCCAGGGGAGGAATCAGGAAGGTTAAGAAGAATATCTACAACTATGACATCGCGCCGGATGGCAACAGGGCTTTATTCGTTGCCAGGGGTGAAATATTTACTGTACCGGTAAAACACGGCAACACCCGGAACCTCACCAACACGGCCGGGGTGCATGAGAGAAATGCCCAATGGTCGCCGGATGGTAAATGGATTGCCTTTGTCTCCGACCAGACCGGTGAAAACGAAATTTACATCATGCCCCAGGACGGCGGTGCAAAACCCACCCAACTAACCACGGGTGCGGATACATACAAATATGAAATCTTGTGGTCACCGGACAGCAAGAAAATCCTCTGGGGCGACAAAAAACTGCGACTCAGGTATGTAGATATCGACAAAAAGAAGATCATCGATATTGTCCAGGCAAAATACTGGGAAATGCGTGATTTTACCTGGTCGCCGGATAGTAAATGGGTGGCTTATGCCAAACAAGAAGCCACGGGATTTGACAAAATCTTCCTTTACTCGCTGGAAAATGCCAGAAATTACCCGGTAACGGATGGTTGGTATGATTCCGATGACCCAACGTTCAGTAGTGACGGCAAGTATCTTTTCTTTGTCTCCGACCGCGATTACAACCCGGTACTGGACCGCATGGAATTTAATCATATTTTCCGGGATATGGAAAAGGTTTACCTGGTAACACTGGCAAAGGAAACCCTGTCTCCTTTTAAACCCAAAAGTGATGAAGTAAGCATGAGTTCTCCCGGGGAAGAAAAGGATAAAAAAGAGAAAGAAGAAAAAAAGAAAGACAAAGGAAAAAAGAAACCCGCAGCGGTTTCTCCGGTAAAAATCGATGTGGATGGCATTATAGACCGTATTATTGCATTGCCGATAAAAGCGGCTGCTTATGGGAACCCTGTGTGTATAAAAGATAAGGTATACTATTTAAGACGGGGCACAAAAGATACCGAAACGTTATTAATGATGTATGACCTGGAAAAACGGAAAGAAACCCAATTAGGCGGCGTATGGGGATTTATCATTTCTGCGGACTTGAAGAAAATGTTGGTTTCAAAGGACAGGGCCTACTACATCATCGATCTTCCTAAGGCCAAAATCACGTTGAAAGAGAAATTGAACCTGGATAACATGGAGATGAAGTTATGTTTGAAGTGTGAATGGAAGAATATATTCCACGAATGCTGGCGTCATATGAGGGACTTTTTTTATGTCGCCAATATGCACGGTGTAGACTGGAAAAAGATGCGGGAACGTTATGAACCGCTGCTTAAGCATGTTAATCACAGGAATGATTTAACTTATATTATCGGTGAAATGATCGGGGAATTGAATGTAGGTCACACCTATGTGGGTGGTGGTGAACGGCCTCCTGTAGAGAAAATCAAAACCGGACTCCTGGGTGCTAAACTGGAGAGAGACCCCAAAACCGGGTATTATCAAATCAAAAAGATACTGAAAGGCCAGAATTGGGATAAAAACCTGGTTTCTCCGTTAACTGTCATGGGTGTAAATGCAGCCGAAGGGGATTATATTATTTCGGTTAATGGCAAATCCACTGCTAAAATGAAGAATATCTACAGCGCCTTGATCAACACGGTAGGAAAGCAGGTGCGGTTAAAACTCAATTCAACCCCGGCGGAAAAGGGAAGCCGTGACGTGGTAGTGGTTCCAATTGAGAATGAGCACCCCCTTTATTATTACAACTGGGTATATGAGAATATCCGCAAAGTTGACAAAGCCACCAATGGAAAAGTGGGTTATCTTCATATCCCGGATATGAGTTTTCGAGGGTTGAGTACGTTTTCGAAGCTTTTCTATCCCCAGATACGGAAAAAAGCGCTTATTATCGATGTGCGTGGTAATGGTGGTGGTTTTGTTTCGGAATTGATTATCGAGAGGCTGCGCCGGGAAATATACATGATCGACATTGCCAGGAATACAGCGCCTAAAACAAACCCGGAATACATGTTGTACGGCCCCAAAGTATGTTTACTTGATGAGTTTTCTGCTTCTGACGGAGATATCTTCCCCTCCAGGTTTAAGACGTACAAACTGGGAAAGCTGATCGGAAAACGCACCTGGGGAGGTGTTGTAGGAATTCGTGGTACACGGCCTTTACTGGATGGAGGATTCATATTCAAACCGGAATATGCCTCTTATGATCCCGAAGGTAAAACATGGCCCATAGAAGGGGTTGGGGTTGAGCCTGATATTTATGTGGATAATGACCCGGCAAAAGAATTTGCCGGTATTGATGAACAGTTGAACAAGGCCATTGAGGTTATTCTTGAAGAGTTAAAAACCAAAGAAAAGCATATTCCACCGCCTCCGCCTGACCCGGATAAAAGCGTGAAAAAGAAGTAACTTATGAAAAGTTTTGCGGGGGATTCCAAAGGGGGCAGTTTTTCAAAAGAGCCCCCTTTGGCCGCCGGAGGCAAGAAAATAATGACGAATAGCGGTAAAGAATTATAGGGAAGTTTCATGCAATTCCCACTCCTCCTTTTCCAGGTTTTCCACAAGGTAGTAATACTTGTTACCTGTTATTGTGAACGTAATATCCGGGTTAGTTTTAACCTTGTAAGGTGACGCATCAGGCAAAAGTTGAGCGGTGGAAATATACTCCCCCGGCGGTGGAAATGGGGTGCCGGAGTGGTGGAAATGTATTCCGGGGCGGTGGAAATAGAGTGCCGGAGCGGTGGAAATGGGGTGCCGGAGCGGTGGAAAAATGAAAAATTACCCATCTGAAGGCTTCCCCAAACGTTTGACAACAACGAGCTATTGACACATTAGGCCCTTATGTTATAAAATCGTCTTTTAAACTGCGAAAAATATAGTAAAAGGAGCCAACAATGGGAAACCAGGAAGATTATGAAAAGAAGCTGAAAGTCATAAGCACCATCGAGGAAAGTCAAATAAAAACCCCACATCACATCCCGGTGGCTGTCTACATCCAGGAAGCAAACACACTATATCATTGGGCCCTGGCGGATAAGGAAGCCCTGACCGCCGCCGGGTTGTCATGGGAACTGGTGGAGGATATTCCCCTTCGCTGCGAAGCGTTAATTAAAGCCCAGGCATCCTGGCAGACTCAGCGGAATACCGGGAAAAAAGGTTCCGAGGAATGGAACAAACGCTCTCCCCTGGCTTATGATTTAAGAAATCGGCTGCTGCATGACTTTCGTTTTGCCTTTCGGGATCATCCCGACCTGGTGGCAGCGGTCAGTGCCATTTCAAAAGGAGAAAGTCACGCGGATATGATCCAGGATTTAAACGACCTGAGTGTATTGGGAAAAGCCAACCCGCAATTACTTGAAGCCATTAATTTCGATATCTCCCTTCTTGACGAAGCGGCTCAAACAGCAAGTGAAATGGCCGCGCTGCTGGCTGAAGTCAATAGTTCAAGACAAGAACACAGTGAAGCCAAAAAATTCCGCGATCAGGCTTATACCCACTTGAAAGAGGCGGTGGATGAGATTCGTGAATATGGTCAATATGTATTCCGTAAAAATGAAGAACGTTTCATCGGATATAGAAGCAGCTATATAAAGCAGGTAAAAAGCAGGCAACCCCGGAAACCGAAAAAAAGTGGCCGCGACAAAGATAACAGCCAAAAAAATACTGGTTTTTAACTCAATGGCAAATAAATGATTAAATCTTGATATTCTTCTGGTTCGGAAGCCCCCCAAATCAATAATAATTCATCAATTAACGGATCTCACTCATGAAATTGAATCTGCCTGTTGACGTTGGGCTTTGAGTTCACGTAATCGAATGATCACAGGAGGTGGATTCTTGTCTTGTTTTTCTCTCATTCGCCGCCCATACTCCAACCAATCTGTCATATAGGCATCAATAGCTTGTTTGTTTTGTAAATAGTACAGTATAGTAGCATAAACTTTTTCTAATGTTAGCGAGGGGAAGCTGTTTGCGATTGCCTCCGGCGACTGCTCTCGATGAATGTACTCATAGAGAACAGATTCAATCCCGATTCTTGTTCCTTTTATACGAATATCATCAGAAGCAAGATGATCAAAATATTTATCAATATCCATATTGACACCTCTATTGCAAATTATAGTATAAGAACAAGTAAATTTCAATATGCCGGAGAAAAGGAGAAGAAAGGAAAACCGATAACGGAAAAGAAAACAGCCAAAAAATGGGTTGAAAAAAATAATTGACTTTCTTTGCCGCTTTATATAATCTCCGACAAAGATTCACCAGGTACTCTAGAGCTATGAGACGTCTTATCAGAGGTATTCAAAAAAGCAGGGTCCTGGAAAAACTGAAGAGAACAAAGGACTTTGTTGTCTTCCTGGCGGAACATGAGTACTAAGAGGATTGCAATCATCCCGATTTGTCAAGTACTATAAATTTCACTTCAACGCTTCTTCCTTGCTTCAGAAACCATTTTTTTCACTTCCTCCAGCAATGTAGGAACATGATAAATAATCCCGTCTTTAATGGTCCACTTTATACCGCCCCTGCGGATCATTTTTCCATCCTTAAGGTCTAACACACCGGTGGGATAAAGATACTTGAAGTTCTGCAAGGGATTCTCATCGAGCAAAATAAGGTCGGCAAGATAACCTTTTCTTATACGCCCCAATTTATCTTCCATTCCTAATATCCTGGCATTATTTCCCGTGGCGTTTTGGATAACATCGATGGGATGAAAACCAGCTTCCTGGTGAAGCTCCAATTCCCGTATCAGGCTGAAACCATAGACCATATAAATATAACCCGCATCTTCACCCACACCCACAACACCTCCCATTCTGGCAAATTCCCGTACCGCCCGCATCCAGATTTGATAGTTCTCCCTCCAGAAAATCTCATCGGTGGTGGACCAATTCCAATGATAAGAGCCATGGTATTCCGGGTTTGGACGGAAATATTCCTCTAAAGCCGGGTGAAGATAATCTTTGTACCAGGGCTGATTCACGGCCCGCAGCAAGTCCCTGTTGGCTTCATAAATAACAAATGTAGGACACCAGGCCACTTTTTTTTCTACCAATGCCTGGAGAACTTTTTTAAGTTTAACCGGGTCTGCTTCCCGCCACAAGTGCCCGGCATAACGAAAACGATCATCTTCATTACTGTAGTTGTACCAATAAGGAAAATTCTGTGACCCATGAAGTGCAGCATCAGGTACACCGTACCAATGTTCGATAGAAGTCACGCCAAAAGCAGCATCATCCCAGGCATCGGTCTCCTCTACCCCCACATGATGCGCCACCCGTAAACCCACTTTGTGAGCTTCATCCATGAGGGCTTTCATAATATCTCTATCATTACCGAAGATTTTAATTCCATCACCACCCAGTTTTTTGATTTCCTGGATTCTTTTTCGAGCCGCTTCAGGGGTATTACTCCAGGCTACCATATAAAGGAAAATACGCGGCGCCGCCACCTCACCTCTGCGGCTTTTCTCCCGCTCCTTGATGGTTAACTCATTGTTGCTGCCAACATCCCGAACCGTAGTTATACCGCAGGATAACCACAGCTTATATAGATATTCAAAAGGAATCGGTTTTTTTGCCCGTTTATCATGAACATGACCATGGATATTAATAAGACCGGGAAGAAGATACATCCCGGTCCCGTCAATCACTTTTTCCGCTTCTTTATAGCTGTCTTTATCCTTTTTGGCTGAACGAACAGATTGAATGGTGTTATTTTCAATAATAACATCCCCGGGACCTCTAGGCGGTGTGCCATTGCCATCGATAACAATAACATTACGGATGACCAACTGGCTGTATTGCCGGCCATGTTCCTCCGGCCCCTGGGTTTCACTTCGCAGCCCCTGGTAGAAAAACAAAGTCATCATAATAAAAATCAGTAAAGTAACTGGAAGATGTTTTTTTGTGCGTATCATAAAAGCCTCCTAAACACATATTCTACATGAAAGATGTGTGCATTGCAACCGAAGAATGCCTCCAGCGGCCCCCTGGCACTAAAAAAAATAAAAATCAATGCTCAAGGCTTGAATGAGACATCAGGTTTTAATTATAATTATAATGATAATGTATAAGGAGGTTTAAAAATGAAAATGTTTAGCATAAAATCAGTTATTGCAGGAATTTTTATTTTCCTGCTGCCTTTCATTGTTTTCGGTCAGACGTTCCTTTTGGAGAATGTTCCCTCCAGGCGAACGAAGCTCGGATTTCGCTACCTTCGGCCCGAGTTCAAAGAAGCGGATTTATCAGGTCTATCTGGTGTTTACGAATTTTCCCTCAGTATCCCGGTAGGCTCCAGGCTAAATCTTGTCGGGTCTTTACCTCTTTCCATAGTAAACATAACTGGAGCAGAGAATGAAGGCAGTATTGGGAATATATATGTTGGGCTGCAAAGCCGTCTGAAATCAAGCCGCCAAAACGTCTTCAGTCTATCACTGGGTGTTTTCTTGCCCACAATGTCGGAAGAAAATGTGGATACCGCTTTTGTCGGCATCTTCAGCAATTATTATGAATTTCAGAAATTCATCCCCAATACCTGGACTGTTTACGGAAACCTGGCTTATCACCGTATCAAACCTTATGGTGTCATCTATGGTTTTGAAATCGGACCCAATATCATGATACCAACGGAAGAAGGAGGTGAGACAGAAGTATATATCCATTACGGTATTTCCCTGGGTTACCGGCTTGACTATATCGATATCAAAGCTGAATGGACCGGCATCGGCATCATTACCGAAGATGTCGATGATTTCGGCGACCGCTTTGTTCATTCCATAACTTTCGGTATCTTTTGGAACCGAAGTTTTTTAAGACCGGGTATCTTTTATCAAATATATACAAGAGAAGGTATAAGAGAAACGGTTAGCGGTGTCCTGGGGATTCGATTGGATATTATGCTTAGATAAGAAGAGAAAAAAGACAGTTGGCAATTGGCAGTTGGCAGTTGGCAAAAAAGAAGCGAGGAAACCAAGAAGAGAAGAAGATGAAGGATTAAGTGCCAGGTAATTTATCCTTGCATGAATGGAGTTTTGTCACGAAGGGTGAAAGTGGCAGGGCATTCAGAACCAATGTTGTAGTAAATATTGTCCCCCGAAGTTAGAGTAATGCCTGCGGCAGTCCTCCCATAACAAAAAGTTTTGCGGGGGATTCCAAAGGGGG
>JABAOF010006441.1_pt2 | contig 31465 bp, 33 predicted proteins | sample 7062171 | NCBI WGS metagenome assembly JABAOF01 (sample SAMN14538628, study PRJNA623070) | marine sediment metagenome | biome: marine biome [ENVO:00000428]; feature: marine pelagic biome [ENVO:01000023]; material: deep marine sediment [ENVO:00002113] | place: India: Gulf of Khambhat ...
GCTACGGCCGCTCGGCCGTCCGCCACGACCAGCAGCGCCAGTCCCACGTTCAGCAGCACCAGGACATCGAGCGCAAACGGCGTCACGTAGCCCAGCAACCCGACCGGGGCCAGGCAGGCGAACAGCAGCACGGCGCGCCGCGTCGGGATGATCACGCGGTCGGCACCTCCGTCTGATCGAGAATCGATTTCAGGGCAGCGTCGGCGCTCACACCCTCGAGCTCCAGCTCCGGTGCGACCGACACGCGGTGGCGCAGCACCGCCGCGGCGAGCTGCTTCACGTCGTCGGGGATCACGAACTCCCGTCCCAGCAGCAGCGCCAACGCACGGGAGGTCTTGAGCAACGCTACACCGGCACGCGGGCTCGCTCCCAACGTGAGGGAGGCGGACTCCCGGGTCGCTCGCACTATCTGGGTGATGTAGGCCGTGATCTGGGGCTCTACCCGCAGCGCTTCGACTGCCCGACGCAGCTGCTCCACGCCGTCCGCGTCCACTACGGGGCTGACGCCGTACGTCTCCGGCAGATCGGCCTCGAAGCCCTCCAGATAGCGCTCCAGGATACCCTGCTCGGTGTCCTCGCTGGGGTACCCCATGCTCACCTTCATCATGAAGCGGTCGAGCTCAGCCTCGGGGAGCGGGTAGGTGCCCTCGAACTCGATCGGGTTCTGGGTGGCGAACACGGTGAAGGTGCTGGAGAGCCCGTGACTCTTACCGTCTACTGTAACCGTACGCTCCTGCATCGCCTCGAGCAGCGCGGCCTGTGTCTTGGCGGGAGCGCGGTTGATCTCGTCGGCGAGGATGAGGTCGTGAAACAGCGGTCCCGGCCGGAACACGAACTCCTGACCACCGGTGAGCACCGAGATCCCGGTAATATCTCCCGGCATGAGGTCGGGCGTGAACTGGATGCGCGCGTAGCTCACGTCGAGGGCACGTGCGAGCGTGCGTGCCAGCAGCGTCTTCGCCGTGCCGGGCACGCCTTCGAGCAGGACGTGTCCCCGAGCGAGGAGCGCCACGAGGCAGTCGCGGGTCGCGTCGTCCTGGCCCAGCACGACACGGCGCAGGGCCGCTAGGATCTCCTGTAGCTGTCCGCTGGTCGTAGTGCTTGCCACACGTCCTCCACGGCTGTGGCGGCGTCGAGCACGCGCCCGTCGCCGTCGCGTTCACGAAGTATCCGGCCGAGCCGCTGCACCGCCCTGCGCGCCTCGGCGCTCTGGGCCGCCAGCCCGAGGGACTCGAGCCACTGCGAGTAGTCGCCGCGCTGGCGTGGCACGTGTCCGGTACGACCCAAGCGGCGACGCAGCCCGTTCGCTATCAGGCGCACTGCGGCCTCGTGGCCCGCGGCGCGCTCCAGGCCCACCGCCAGCGCGTCGAGGTGCTCCAGGGGAGAGCGGCGGCGGCGCTCGATTACCCGAAGCGCCGGCCCGAACCGCACCGCCGCCGCGCCCAACGCGATCAGGCCCGCGAGCGCGAGCTGCAGCATGGCCCAGCCCCCCGGAGAAGCGCGGGTCCAGCCCCAAGCCGCGGCGAAGATCGAACCGCCCGCGCCGAACCCCTGATGGTACTCGTCCACGACGAGGCGCGACGGCGCCTCGTCGAGCAACCAGCCGAGCATCAGGGGACCGGCCTCGGTATCTCGCACAAAGCGGTTGGACAGATACCGGGAGTCGGCCATGAGGATCACGCGGCCGCCGCCCTCGAGGAGGTGACGCCAGGCCACCGCCTCACCGTCGTCCGTACGCAGCAGCAGGCGGCTGGTCACCACCGCCGGAGCATCGCACCGCTCGCGGTCACCCGTGGTCCCGGCTGGCTCCCCGTCCTCGGGGTCGGCCGCGTGCCATACGTACCGGGCCGGCGGCAGCGAATCGACGCCCGGCGGGCCGACGACCTCCGACTCGCGGCCGTCCTGGCGCGACACGCGAGTCACTTCCATGCCGAAGCACTGCTCGACCTCGGTGCTCCCGGCCAGGAACAGCGCACCACCACGCTCCAGGTAGCGCATCAGCTCGCGGCGCTCCACGTCGGTCACCGCTCGAGTGGCGGGAAAGAGGCGCGCCGTCTCCACCGGTTGGGGGAACAGACCGAGGATCGCGAGCCACGCCGCCGGGTCCACGGGCACTGTGTCGGCCGCCAGCCCATAGAGGGGACGCTGCCGCCGCTCGACCGGGACGCCCAGCGCCTCCAGCGCCTGGGCCCACCCCTTGGCGCCCTCCGGCCCGGCCAGGAAGGTGGAGCGCCTCGCGTCGAACAGCTCCTCGCTCGGCGCCGTCCGTAGGCCCGCGATCGCCGCCAGCGCCAGCGCGACGGTGAAGGCCGCGAGGAGCAGGATCGTGGTGCTAGCCCGTCGCACGGTACGTTGCGAGCTCGGTGGCCCGGCGGTCGAAGGTCTGCACGTCGTCCAGGGTGCACGGCGCCCCGCCGAACAGGTGGCGGTACAGCGTGGCCACCAACCCGGTCAGCTTGGAGCGCGCGTCGTCGTCGAGCCCTGCCTCCCCCACGTACTCCGCGGGAGTCTTGGAGGGATGGAACGCGAGCGCCTTGTGCGACTCGAGCTCTAGTAGCAGGGCCATGAAACGGTGTGCCAGCGCCGCGGCGAAGTGGCCCTCGCGCACCAGGCGCCGGGCCTCGTCCAGGTGCCACGCCGCGTCCCGGGGCCGCGCAGCCGCCTGGGCCAGCTCCTCCTGTGGAAGGGCGCGAGGCCTGAGCGCACGCCACACGAGGTAAGAGAAGTGGGCGAGGATGGCGAGCAACAGCCCAGTGACGACCGCGAGGAAGATCAGGTACGCGACCGGGTGACTCTCCTGGAACTGCTGCAGCCACTCGAGCTGAGCCTCGTACAGCTCCCGCAAGAACCCCAACGGATCCCGCGGCACCTCCCAGTCGTACTCGGGCGCAGCATAGATACGCCGCAGCACGGCCCGCAGGGAGTCGGCTGGCGGCGACTGAAGCGGTGCGGTCACGCCTCGGCGGGCTCGGCGGTGAGCCCGATCTGCCGGCTCAGGTGCTCGAGGTCAAACGCCTCCTTGCGGACCCGGAGATCGTAGTAGAACAGCGTGAAGGCGCACGCGACCACGGGGTAGATCACCAGCTGCAGCAGCTGGCCGCCCACCGTAAAGACATTCTCGAGCAACGGCACGAAGAAGGCGAGGCCTCCCGCGACGATGAAGGGCAGCCAGATGAGGGCGAACACCACGAAGCCGAGCACCAGCGCCCGGCGCTTGTGCCCCTTGGTGAGGGACCATGACCGGCCCAGGGCATCTGTGGCCATCGGCAGGTCCTCCAGCACGACGACCTGTGCGACCACGGCATAGCCGCAGGCTACGACGATGCCGGGGATGAAGAACAACAGCAATCCGAAGGAGATGAGGAGGTACTTCGCCAGGCCGGCGATGAACAGCGGGACCATCTTGCCGAGCGCGTAGCTCAGGGCATCGCCGACGGTCGGCTCCCGTCCGAGGTAGGCCTCCGAGATCACCCACACCGTGGCGGCCGCCGCGACGAGCCCGCCCAGCCCGGACAGCACAAAGGAGGCCAGCCACAGCACTGGGTACTCGATCGCCCCGCCGCCGAGCGTGATGTAGGTGTTCAGGATCGCCGGCACGCCCTCGCACACGATCGCGATCGCCACCAGCGGGCCGAAGAACGCCCGATAGATCGCCAGCGCGCCGTCCAGGATCTCACCGATCGACATGCGCCGCAGCTGATATGTGGCCATCATCCCTCCCGAGCGGTAAGATGCTGTGCAAATGGCCCACACGCGAGATCCCCGCGCGCTGCAGTTCTCCCGGCGGATCGCAGTCGAGACGCCGGAACACGTAGTCCTGCAACTCGAGCTCGCGGGGCTCGGCTCCCGCATGGCCGCCGCGATCTACGACCTATTCGTGGTGCTGCTACTCCTCATCCTCGTGAGCTTCGCGTACGCCCTGGCCAGCGGGCTGCAGGACTGGCTGGCGGGTTGGGCCAGAGCCCTGCTCATCCTCGTCGGGTTCCTCGTTTTCTGGGGGTACTTCGCGCTGTTCGAGGCACTGGCAGGAGGCCGCACCCCCGGCAAGCGCCGCATCGGTATCCGCGTGGTGATGGACACGGGCCACCCCGTGACCTTCCCGGCCGCGCTGATCCGCAACCTGCTACGCCTGGTCGACATCCAGCCGGCCGGCTCGTACCTCGCGGGGCTGTCGTTCGTGTTCTTCCACCCGCAGCACAAGCGACTGGGGGATCTGGTGGCCGGCACCATCGTGGTGCGCGACCGACCCGAGGACGTGGTGCTGTCGGCGCCGCCGGCGCCGCCCGCCGAGGCGCTCGACGCCGGGCCACCGCTGCTCTCCGACGAGGAGTTCCGCCTGCTCGAGCAGTTCGTCACGCGCCTCGAGGAACTCCCACCCGACGTGAGGCGCCGCTTCGCGTCCGAGCTCGCCGAGCGCCTCGGTGAGCGGTTCCCCAACCGGGACCCCCGACCGGAGGCGTTCCTGGTCGGGCTATACGGCGACGAGCTCGCCAAACGCCGGGCCAAGACCGCGGCGCGGCACGGTGCCGCGGGCGTGGCGGCCTCGGGGACCGCCGAGCGCTTCGTAGCGATGAAGCAGGAGCACTGGGAGCGGTTCCGGCAGGGCACCACTCGCGTGGAACAGAACGGCCTCACGACGCTCACCGGTGAGGAGGTCGCCGAGTTCGCGGCACGCTATCGCGAAGTCGCCGCCGACCTCGCAAGGGCGCGCACCTATGGCGTGGACCGCCGCGTGCTCGAGTACCTAGAGCGGGTCGTGGGCGCCGGACACAACGCCCTCTACGGGCTGCGCGGGGTGCGGCGGCTGCCCCTCGGGCGGCTCGTGTTCCGGGAATTCCCACTGGCGGTGTGGCGGGCCCGTGCCTACGTGCTAGTGGCGTGCCTCCTGTTCCTGCTACCCGGCCTGGTCGGGTACGCGCTCGTGCGGGAGCGCCCGGAGCTCGCGCAGGAGATCCTGCCCGACATCATGCTCGCGCGGGCGGAGGGCGGTGTGTACGAGCAGGCCGCCGGGAGGGGCTATGCCGAGACGCCTTCGCCGTACCTCCCGTTCGTGGCTTCCGCCATCATCGCCAACAACGTGCAGGTCGCCTTCGGCGCCTTCGCCCTCGGTATCACGGGGGGCATCGGCACCGCCTTCGTGCTGCTGTTCAACGGGTTGTTCTTCGGCGCGGTGCTGGGCTTGTTCGCCAATTACCACCTGGCGGAGTGGATCCTGACGTTCGTGGCCGGGCACGGCGTGCTGGAGCTCACAGCCATCTTCATCGCCGGCGGGGCGGGCCTACTGGTCGGCCGCGCCGTCGTCGCACCCGGCGACCTGGCGCGGCGCGACGCGCTGGTCGTGTACGGGCGGGAGGCCATACGGCTGGTCGGGGCCTCCGCCACGCTGCTCATTCTGGCCGGCATCATCGAGGGATTCCTGTCGGCGAGCGACGCGCCCGCTGTGCTCAAGGTCGCGGTGAGCGCAGCGAGCGCGGGATTGATCGTCTTGTACCTGGCGGCCGGAAAGAGCGCAGGGGCAGCCCAAGGCGGCTTCAGCCCGGTGTCACCGGGATCGCCGCCACCGTCCTCTCCCACCGCAATGTGAGAATCATAGCGCCCCCAGCAGCCGGCGAGGCGTCGAACGTGAGCTGCTCCGTATAGCTTTCGACCTGCTCGCTGGGAACCACGGCCCGGCCAACCTCCTGGACCTGGATGTCTTCCGTGTAGTTGGCCTCCTGGCCCCACTGAGAGATCGCGCGATTGACGATCAGCTCCCACCGGTTCTCGCCGGGGATCGTGTAGATCGAATAGGTCCCGGGCTGGACCCCGATGCCAGCGATACGAATCGGCCGCACCGTATGAATCATCGTGGGCTCATTGGCACCGGTCCGCCAGATGACCCGATACGGCACCAGGACACCAAATACCGGCCGGCCGCGCGCCGAGGGTCGGCCGTAGCAGAGCTTCACCGGATATCCGCTCACCATGAAGGTGAGGGAGTCGAGGGGACTCTGCCGGGTCTCGAGCGGCAGGTCCTCGGCCCGCATCACGATGCAGGCAGTGTCCTGCGCCGCGACGACGGGCGACTGACCGCTTGCGCCGGACACGGCCACCGCCAGCGCCGCCAACACGCCAGCAGCCGTCACGGCGCCTCCGGCGCTGCCTTGCGCCACTCCAGGTGCGGCTGGTTCTCGAACTGGAGGTGCTCGTCCGGCGGTGGGTAGTAGTAGAGCGTTAGCTCGAACTCTTCCCCCTCGGCCTCGTAGCCGAAGCGGTACCACATCCTGGCGTCTTCCTCGCGGCTCTGCACCTGCACGATCGCGTGCTCCGCCCAACCCTCCTCGGTATGGAACCGCAGCGTATCCGCGGTGATCTCCATGGGGTGTTCCGCGTGGGACGCCACCTCCGTCTCCCACGTGCCGAGCAGCTCGACGGGCACAGTGCGCTCCTTGGGAAGGAGGCGCACCCCCACCATCACGATCGCGACGGCGAGGACGATGCCGAATATCACGCTGAGGATTTTCACCCGCGCACCCCCTTTTGCGGTCTCACCGGCTGCCGGCCCGCTGCTCCGCCCGGAGGGCGAGCCCGACTGCCGTTGCATCTCTGCGAGCAGCTCCGCTGCCTTCTCTCCCAACCGGGCCCGATTATCGCTGGGAGACGTCATGGGCGCGGACCCATCTCATGTGCGCGGCCCTTTAGGCCGTCACTTTCGGGAAGACCACGCTTAGCTCCTCCGGCACCTCCGGCTCGGGCTCCCGCATCACGGCCAGGAACGCCTCGACCACGGATGGATCGAAGTGGTTGCCAGAGTGGTGTATGATGAACTCCACCGCGTCCTGGCGCGGCAGCGCCTCCCGGTACGGCCGGTCCGAGGTCAGGGCATCGAACACATCGGGCGCGGCCAGCAGGCGCGCCAGGAACGGGATCCCCTCCGCCACCAGCCCATCGGGATAACCCGAGCCGTCCATGCGCTCATGATGCCGCAGCACGATGGGGATCATGTCCGCATACGCCGCGATGGGCGTTAGAATCCGCGCGCCCACGGTCACGTGGTCGCGCATAGTCTGCATCTCCTCATCGGTCAGCGCGCCCGGCTTGTCGAGGATCTCCGCCGGCACGCCGATCTTGCCGATGTCGTGCAGCAGCCCGCCCCGGTGCAGCACGTCGATCTGCTCCGCCGGGAGGCCCATCGTGCGTCCCACCCGCAGGGAGAGTCGCGTGACACGCTGCGAGTGCCCCGCCGTCCACGGCGACTTGGCGTCCACGGTCTGCGCCAGCGCCGCCAGCGCCCCCCAGTTGAACTGGTCCAGCTCCTCGATGAGCCGGGCGTTGGAGAGGGCGACGGCCACCTGATCGGCGAGCTGCCGCGCCTGGATCAAGTCTTCCTCACCCAGGTCCGGCCGCTCCCGATATCCCAGCGCGATGACACCCGATAGCTTCTGCTTGAGGAAGATCGGGAGCGCGAGGAAGAATCGGACCTCCCGCTCGCGCAGCGTCCCGCCATCCAGATAGCCGGGCAGCCGCTCCGGGCCGAAGAACAGGAACTCGGGCTTCTGGCTCAGCTCCTCGATCTCGGCGGGCGCGAGCTGCAGGCTCTGCACGGCCCCACCCTTGCCGTCGGTGCCGCTGGCATACAGCGCCCAGTGAGCCCTCGGGCCGGTCCCCTGAGCCAGGCAGAGCGCGACGGCGTCACACTCGATCACGCCACGCGTGCGGGAGATGACCGTGTCGATGATCTCTTCCGTGTCGAGCGCGGAGAGCACCTGCCGGTCGATCTCGTTGATCGTGGTGAGCGCGTTGAATTGTCGCCCCAACCGGCGCGCCATGGAGTTGAACGACTCGGCCAGATCCTGGAACTCATCGCGACTCGTCACCGCCACACGGCTGCCGAAATCCTGGTGCGCGATGCGCCGGGTGCCTTCCTGGAGCTTCTCCAGCGGATCCATGCTGTTGCGGATCTGGATGTTGGCGAGCGTGGCAACGACGAGAATCGTGAGCACGATGATGAGGGGGAACCGGTTTCTGAACTCCGTCATCGGCTCGAGGACGGTCGCGCGCTCCTCGCTGAGGACGAGTGTCCAACCGGGCGAGGAGACGCCGTAGGACTGCGCGGCCAGCGGGATCTCCTTGGCGCCCGCCACGTACCGACCGGCGTCGTCACGCCAGTCGAACCGATCCGGCACGTCGCCGTCGCCTCCGACCCGCCACGACTCAATCGTGCCCGGCGTCATTGGACGGGAGCAGTAGATCGGCGAGTAATCACGGTCCAGCAGGCACAAGTCCATGTCGTACGGGAGCCCCGCGGCGTCCTCCCCGGCCACGGCGACGTACGCCGCGCTGAGCGCCGCCCACACCACGCCGCGGGCGGGATCCTCCGGGTCGACGGCCCTCCCCATGTAGACCGCCGCGCCACCCGCTCGCGCAGCCGTGGCGAGCAGGGGATTCCCCCTGCTCAGGTGCTCCAGCTGGGCCGCATCGATGTCGGGCGGTTGAAAGGCCACGCCATAGAGTGTCTCGAAGCCGCCCGGCGTCTGGCGGCCCACCCCCTGGGCGGGCCGCGTCCGCCGCACGAGACGTCCCAGCGCCACGGACGTATCCGCGTAGGGGGATCTGCGGTCGGCAAACGCCCTGAGGTCCCGATCGATGAACTCCAGCCGCTCCATCAAGGCCTGGGCCGTATTCCTGGCCGCCTGCACCACGCGCTCCCGTGCCTGATCGTGCAGCTGGCTGGATACCCGGAAGTACGAGTACACCGCCATCGCGGTCAGCGGCAGCAAGGCGCAGACCAGGAACAGCACCAGCACGCGCCGCGCGACGCGCGTGCGGAGGAAGGCGGCACTGGGCCTGAGCGAAATCCGGGACATCAGAACGTCGAGGCCACGCCGATGAAGGCGCCGTCGTTGGCGCGCACGACGTCGTCCTTGCTGACCTTGGCGGTCAGGGGAGCGGAAGTCTCGCCGTCCGCCCCCACGCTGTACAGGTCGTAGGTGGAGTTGATGGGCACGAGGAAGCGGTCCTTCCGCATGTCACCCGAGGCGGCGCCTTCGAAGCGGAGGTAGCGGTACGGGTTCCCCCAGGGGTCGAGCAGATCGCCGCGGTCAATCTCGGCGAGCGTCTCCGGCAGCTCGCCCTCCAGGTACTCCCACCCGGCCAGGTCGGCCTGGATGGCTTCGATGTCGGCGATGGCCCGGGCAACCCTCGCCTGATCGACCCAGCGGCGGTAGGAGGGCTGCGCGATCGCGGTGAGGGTGCCGAAGATCGCGAGGACCAGGATCATCTCCACGAGCGTCCAGCCGATTCGCGCGCGGAGACTCATATCAGAGGCTCGAAGCATGTGACAATCGCTGGCTCCTGGACGGCTCGGTGGGCAGCCGCCGTAACTCGCTACGTTACCCGCTTCTGGGCTACGCGCAAGTGGCTGGGGGCGCCGTGCACAGTGGCGGGGCTGCCCTCTAACTGCAAGCCCGACATTGGCTTGTACTCCCCGGGGAGGGTGCAGGACCCGACGAGGCCGCCTCCGGCGTCCCCTGTGCCTCACGGCCGCGGCACGGAACGGCCTTATGGTAGCGTGGCGGCGCCCGGGGACGATGTGGGGAGGGTCACGGACCGGTGACCCACCAAGGGTCAGATTGGCACCCGTGGGAGAACGCCCGGAGGAGCACCGAATCGGTCAGCCACACGGCAGCAGTCCGATGGCGGGCCGCGCGGTGTCCTGCGGGCGGGCCGGATCCGGCGCGCGCTGGGCCGGCACCTCTAACCGACCCACTCGCAACGAGTTATCTTGGCTGGACGCGGCGCTGGGGAACCGGCCCGTGCCTCGCAACTCCGGAACGACTTGATGACTAGACGCGGATTCACCCTGGTCGAGATCATGATGGTCCTGGCACTGCTCGGGCTCATCTCGGCCATGGGGGTCTGGGGCCTGCTCCCCGCACTGGAGCACGAGAAGGTGCGGGGGGCCGCCGGCCTCGTCATCGCGGACATGCAGTACGCCCAGATGGTGGCCGCCCGGGAGCGAGAGCCGGTGGTCATGCAGTTCAACCAATCCCTGCGGATGTACCTGATCAAGCAGCGGGGCGGGACGACGGTGTACCGCGAGCGCTTCCTGGGTGACGACACGGACTACGACCTCGATGCCATGGTGGTCACAGTGGACGGGAGCAAAGACCCCTGGGTGGAGGTCTTCCCCAACGGCGTGACGTCCAAGAGCGTCACCGTCACGCTGAGCATCAGGGAGTACCAGCGACAGGTGCGCGTCACTCGGGCCGGCCAGGTCCGGATGCTGGCGCCCGCCACGGGAACGTAGTGGTGATGCGCCCCACCGCACCCCTGATCCGGAGCGAGGCTGGTGCCTCCCTGGTGGAGATCATCATGGCCCTCGGCATTCTCGCCACCGTGCTCATCGCGCTGGGCGGGCTGATGTTCCAGGTGGCCAACCACACCCGACACTCCGCGATCGCGTCGCACCGCAGCGCCGCGCTCAGCGGCGAGGCTGCCTGGGCACAGGGTCTGGCGTGGGAGGTGGTCGACACGCTGCAGAGCAAGTGTGATACCCGCAGCGCGGGGCCCATCACCTACTCCCGCTGCGTGTTCGTCACCCACCTGTCCCCGGCGGCGCGACGCGTCACGGTCGTGCTTACCCCCACGGGGGCGCTCGCGGGCCTGCCGGATACCGTGGTGGTCGACCGAACGAAACCCCGTCTCCCGTCACCGCTGAGGACCGAGTGAACCGCCGCGGCTTTACGCTGGTCGAGCTCTTGGTCGGCACCGTGGTCATGGCGGTGCTAGGCGTCGCCCTCATTCGCATGATGGTCAGCGACTCGAGGTTCGTGAGCCGGCAGGACGCCATGATGTCGGCGCGGCAGGTCTCCCGCGGTGCCATGAACATGATCGCGCCCGAGCTGCGGATGATCACGGACGGCGCGCTCGCCATGGTGACTCCCAAGGGCCTCACGGCGCGAATCCCGTACGCCTTCGGGATGACCTGCCAGGAAGTCGGATCGGGCACCATCGCGGCGACGCTGGTGCCGACGGACTCGCTGCGCTACGCCAATGCGACGCCGGGCGGCATGGCATGGCGCGACAGCACCGGCACCTACCTGGCAGTGGACGGCGTTTTCGTGAGCGCGCACAGCAACCCAGCCGACTGCCTCGCCGACAGCATCTTCACCCACCAGATCCCCGGCGCGAGCCTCATCCAGATCTCGGGTTTCGGCGGCGGCTTCATGGTGTACGGTGAGGCCATGATGGCGGGGCCGGGCGGCGTGATGCCGCCGCCCGGGCAGATCTTCTATCTGTACGAGCTGGTTACCTACGTGTTCGCCACCTCCGTGGAGCTCCCCGGCCGCATCGCCCTGTGGCGCGGGGCGGGCTTCATGCCTCCCCAGGAGCTCCTCGCGCCGTTCGACACCTCCGCCGGGTTCGGGTGTCTGGTGGGCGACGATCTCGCCGTGCAGACCTGTCCCCCGGCGGGCGGGCTCGCAGAGGTTCGAGGGCTGGAGCTGCGCCTCGTGGGAGCGAGCGACGTCGCGCCCCGCGGCACCACCGACCCGGTTACGTTCGACCTGATCACGCGGGTCCCGTTCCTCAACAAGGTGAACTAGCCGTGCCACGCCTGCGCGCCGAGTGTGGATTCGCCCTACCGGTCACCCTGTTCGTGGTGGCCCTCGTGACGGTCATGCTCTCCACGGTGTTCGTGCGGGTGCGGAATGAGCGTCAGATCGCCGACTCGAGCGGCGACATGGTGGACGCAGTAGCGGTCGCCCAGGCGGGCCTTGCCAGGTACATGCGCCAGGTATCGTTCGACGGGTGCGACAACGCGATCCGTCCGCCTGACGGTGACTCGGTGCGCATCAACGTGTTCGGTGGCTACGCCGATGTCGTTGCACACGTGACCCACCGACCGGCCGACACGCTCACCGCATGGATGTACGTCATTCGGTCCACGGGGCACCTCATCCGGCCGACCCGCGGCGCCGAGCCGCAGGCCCAGCGCACTGTGGCCCAATTCGCGCAGTGGCAGTACGGTACGATCAAGGCGCTGGCGGCGTATGCATCGGTAAGCGGACTGGACAGGGATCCGAACGGCCCCTGTCCGGCGCCACCTGGCGGAGATAGCTGTGGCGAGTTTCGCGGGCGCGATCACAACTACAAGTCCCAGTGCCGCCAGCCCAACATCCCGGCGATCCGCGTGCCCAGCGGCGGCAACAAGATCGAGTCCCTGTCGTACTTCACGGTCGAGGGGGGCGTGGTACAGGCCGGAACCGACAAGTCCGCTGCTGAGGACACCCGGATCGAGTGGCTGCGCACCATCACCGGAGGGATCGTCCCCGACGAGTATGGCGTGCGGCCCTGGGACCCGAGCTACCCCGTGCAATTCGTGCAGGGTGACGCCACCATCAACTGCGCACCGGAAACCTGGGGGTGGGGCTTGCTCATCGTGACCGGAGACCTCTGGATCACGGGAAACAAGGGCGCCACCGCAATGGGCCGCGGGTGTCTGCAGTGGAACGGTGTCGTGATCGTGGGAGGGGAGATCGAATTCCTGTCAGACGATCAACGCTTCGACGGACTGGTCATCTCGGGCATGTCGGAGCAAATCGACATACCCATTGGCCGCACCGAGTACGGTGGCAACTACATCGACATCGACTACGACTCATACGAAGTGCGGAGAGCGTTGGCGCCGCTCGCCGGCTTCGCCCCGATCGGGAACGCCTGGGTGGACAACTGGGCGTCGTATTAGCAGAGTAGGCACACCGCCGGCCCGGCGCGTGAGTCGAGAATGGGGCCGGGGGGTTAGATTCCCCTCGGCCTCATTTCACGTATGTGCAAGCTGCACGCCGGATTGGTGGTGGCTCAGTGTTCATTCGTTTCACGGGCGCTCTGACGGCAGGCGCCGTCCTGGCGGCGGCCGCGTGTCGCGGTGACGCTCCGCGACCCGGCGAGCTCAGGGGCGTGGTGCTCCCCGAGCCCGTTCCCAAGGCCGACTTCACGCTCACCGACACCGAGGGAGAGCCGTTCGCCTTCGTCGAGCGAACGGACGGCTACGTCACACTCCTCTTCTTCGGCTTCACCCACTGCCCCGATGTCTGCCCGGTGCAAATGGCGAACATCGCGGCCGTGCTGCACACGCTGCCGCCCCAGGTCGCGAACCGCGTGAAGGTCGTGATGGTGACCGTGGATCCCGAGCGCGACACACCGGACCGGCTGCGGCAGTGGCTCAACGCCTTCGATCCCTCCTTCGTCGGATTGATCGGACCCACGGACGAGGTGAACGAGATCCAGCTCTCCTTGAGACTCCCCCCGGCGGTGAAGCAGGGGAGCGGCGAGGGCGATTACCTCATGGGCCACGCGGCTCAGGTCATCGCCTTCACCACCGACAACCGGGCTCACGTGGTGTACCCCTCCGGCACCCGGCAGAACGATTGGGCCCACGATCTGCCTCTCCTGGTGCGAGCGAACTGGCAGGGGCAATGACGCCCGTGGCACCGGCTCTCACCTACTGCGAGGTCGTCGAGCCGCTGGAGGCAGGCACCGAGCCATGACCTGGTGGTGCTCCGCCCAGGGCACGCCGTGGGACTGGACCTGGCAGGCGTACCCCGGCGTGTGGATCCTGGTAGTCCTGATGCTGGGGGGCTACGCCCTCGCCCTCCGGAACCTCTGTCCGGCAGGCCAACGCCCGGCGGCAGAGCTGGGGCAGATCGTGTCGTATATCCTCGGCGTACTGGTCCTGTGGATAGCCTCGGACTGGCCGCTCGGGCCCCTCGGCGCCGGCTACCTGGTGAGCGTGCACACCGTCACATACCTGCTGTTCACCATGGTGGCAGCGCCGCTGCTGATCCACGGCGCACCGCAGTGGCTGCTGCGCGCCATGATCCGTCCCCGGTGGGCCAACCGCGCAGCGCAGTTCCTGAGCCGCCCGCTCATCGCATTCGTGGTGTTCAACGTGGTGCTGCTCGCCACCCACCTCCCGGCCGTGGTGGATACGCTCAAGACCAGTCAGCTCGGCTCGTTCGCGATCGACGCGGCGTGGCTGTTTGCGGGACTCGTGTTCTGGTGGCAGGTGCTGGGGCCTCTGCCGGAGCTCCGCCCGCTCTCCTACCCGGGGCGCATCCTGTTCCTGCTGCTGAACGTGTTCATCCCCACGGTGCCCGCGGCATTCCTCACGTTCGCGGACTACCCGATCTACGCCGTGTACGAACTCGCCCCGCCCGTGGGCACAATCTCCGCGCGTGAGGACCAGCAGCTGGCAGGCCTGATCATGAAGCTGGTGGGCGGGCTGATCATCTTCGGGACGGCGTCGGTGTTGTTCTTCCGTTGGTACGTCCAGGAGGAGAAGGAGGAGGCGGTGTAGGGGGGATTCCGCGGCGGTCTGAAGAGGGGAACGGGAAACTGGGAACCGGGAACGGTACGACATTCCCTCCGTCGAGGAGTCCCACGTCGATCCCAAGGAAAGCCCGTCCTGCCGTTCCCCTCACATCACGTCGTCAATCCCCGGGTACGCCACCAATCCCTCGCGCCGCAGCACCGCCACCAGCTTACCCACGCGTTCCTCCGCCGGCTCCACATGCTCCCCGAACTTCTCCCGCGCCTGCCGCGCGATCTCTCCGACGGTGTGGTCGCCGTCCAATAGCTCCCACACGAACGCACCCCGGTCATCCAGACGCACGCGCCGAGCCGACATCAGGTACAGGAACTTGTCGACGGTGCCCTTGAACCCGCTCCGCTCCGGCAACGGTCGGATCACCACCATGCGGCCCTTGACCTCCTCCGAGTCGGCAATCCGGATCGGCGCGAGCTCCAGGAGGTTCACCTCCTCCAGCGGGTCCTTCTGCTTGCGTCTCCACATGAGAGGTCCCCCCACTCTCTTAAAGAAACGAAAACCGCCTCCCGAAGGGGAGGCGGCTCCCGTCATACACCCTATGAGCCGGCTCAGCCGGTCATGTTGTAGCCCCGTGCCACCTTGATGGTGAACCACGCCAGCAGGTAGATCACCACTGGGTAGATGATCAGGCTGGGCCAGAAGCTCGCGCCAAGCCCGAAGGTGAGCCGCTGGAAGCTCTGCAGCCAGGGTGCGAAGTCAGCGCCGATCACCAGCAGCGCCAGCACCACGGCCATCAGCGATTCGCCGGCGATGAAGCCGGAGGAGAGCAGCACGCCGGTGTTCTCGGCGGTCTTCTTCTGCTGTTCGTTCGCACCCGAGGCGTTGAGCCGCTGGTTGAACAGCCAGCGGATGAGACCTCCCACGAAGATCGCCGCCGTCGACTGGAACGGCAGGTACATACCCACCGCGATCAGCATCGGCGCCGGCGCCTTGATCAGGATCAGGGCGAAGGCGAGGAACATCCCGGCGATCACCAACGGCCAGGCCATCTCGCCGGTCACGATGCCCTGCGACATCATCGCCATGAGACCGGCTTGCGGAGCCGGCAGCGCCGCCGAGCCGATGGTGTAGGCGCGGTGCAGCGCCATGAGCGGCAGGGCCAGCACCAGCGCGGCGAAGATCACACCGATGATCTCGCCGATCTGCATACGCCACGGCGTGCCGCCCAGGATGTGACCGACCTTCAGGTCCTGCATCATGTCACCCGCGATGCCGGCCGTGCAGCACACCACTCCGGCCACTCCCAGCACGCCCGCTACGCCATGCACGTCGGTCAGGCCGAGGAACACCATCAGCACCGCGGCGATTATGAGCGCGCTCAGTGTGAGGCCCGAGATCGGGTTGTTGGAGCTCCCGATGAGCGCCACCAAGTAGCCAGCCACCGCCGCGAACAGGAAGCCGATGATCACCATCACGATGGTGAGCACCAGCGCCCCGCGGATCGCCTCGGTGAAGTGCAGGTAGAGCAGGAAGGTGGCGATCGCTGCCACGCCCACCGCGATGGACACCTTCTTGAGATTGAGATCGATCTCCGTGCGCTGCGCGTCGGCGGCGTGCCCACCCATGTTGATGTGCCGGATGGCCTTGCCAAGGCCGGCTATCAGCGAGCTCCGCAGGGTGTACAGCGTGTAGAACGCGGCCACGATCATGGCACCCACGGCCAGCGGGCGGACCTGGCGCATCCATACCTGGTTGGCCAGGTCGGTCCACGACTGGCCCTCGCCGATGGCCCCGGCCAGCCCGGGCTGCAGGAACAGGGCCAGCGGCACCAACAGCAGCCAGCCCGCTACGGCGCCCGAAAACAGCACGTTCGAGATCCGCGTCCCCACGATGTAGCCCACACCCATGAGCATGGGAGAGGCGTGCGGCGAGTTGATGAGCGCGCCGCCCTGGTAGTTGAATCGTTGGCCGAGTAGCTCGATCGTGGAGCGACCGAAGGTGAAGAACCTGCTGGCGCTGTCCTGAACGAGGTTGATCCCGACGGGGTTCTTGAACAGCTCCCAGATGCCCGCGAGTCCCAGAGCGCCGAACAGGTACCTGGCGCCGGTCTGCCCGCCCTGGCCGGCCTTCACGATCTCCGAGGCGGCCACCGCCTCGGGGAACGGCAGGTCGGCCTCAACCACCAGCGTGCGCCTAAGCACGATCACGAAGAGCACGCCCAGCACTCCGCCGATGAGCATGATTGCCGTGCTCTGGAGGTAGCGCAGGTTGTCCCACGCACCGCTCAACACGAACGCCGGGATGGTGAAGATCGCGCCCGCGACCAGTGCCTCACCGACCGACGCCGTGGTACGTGCGATGTTCTCCTCGAGCACCGTGCCCTTGAAGCCGCGCAGCACCGCCATTGCCACGACGGCCGCTGGGAAGGTGGCGGCCACGGTCAGCCCGGCCCGCATGCCCACGTACGCATTTGCCGCGCCGAGCACCACGGCCATGATCGCACCCAATACGACCGCCTTGCCGGTCAGCTCGGCCATGCTCGTCGTAGCCGGGACGAACGGCGTAAACGACTTTTGATCTGCCATAAGCGTTCTCGGGATAAGGGTGAAAACCTCGCGCATTGTAGTGCCGTTGGCAGAGCGCTGTCAAACAGCGGTAACTCCCACCGATGCCTTTCCCGGGGCCAGCTGGTGAGGGCTCTCGTGCACTGTGGAACGCCAGTGTAGAATTCCTCTCTCACCGGGAGGAACAGACATGAGCTTCGTATCGACATTGGAACCCACGGCCCTGTGGGAACATTTCGACCAGATCCTTACCATTCCTCGCGGCTCCAAGGAGGAGGACCAGATCCGGCAGTACGTGATCGGGGTCGCGAAGCGGAGCGGCTTGAAGTACCAGACCGACGATGCCGGCAACGTGGTGGTCCGCAAGCCGGCCACGAAGGGAAACGAGAGAGCCCCGGTCACAGTTCTCCAGAGCCATCTGGACATGGTGAACGAGAAGAACTCCGACGTGGATCACGATTTCTCTAAGGACGCCCTCAAGCCTGTGCGGGACGGCGACTATCTCACGGCGTCGGGCACGACCCTGGGCTCCGACAACGGCATCGGGGTGGCCGCCATGCTGGCCGTGATGGAGTCGAAGGAGGTGGCGCACGGCCCGTTGGAGTTTCTGTTCACGGTGGACGAGGAGACGGGCCTCACCGGCGCGGCGGCGCTGAGCGGCGACATGCTGCAGGGGCGGCAGCTCCTGAACCTCGACTCGGAGGAGGAGGGCGCCCTGTACGTCGGGTGCGCCGGCGGCGGCGACAGCACGCTCACGGTGCCACTCAAGAGCGGCGACGCAACCGGCGTGGCTCTGCAGGTGAAGCTGCGGGGCCTCAAGGGCGGCCACTCCGGGGTGGATATCCACCTGCAGCGCGGCAACGCGGTGAAGCTCCTGGCGCGCGCCCTCTACGCGGTATCGCTCCAGACGCCGCTCCGCCTCGCCGGCATCGAGGGCGGGAACAAGCACAACGCCATACCGCGTGAGGCCTCGGCCTTGGCGGTGGTGGCAAGGAGCAAGAAGATCGCGGTCGCCCGGCAGCTCAATCGGGAGTTCACGGCCATCAAGGAGGAGTCCGCCCCCGCCGACCCCGACATGGTGCTCGAGGTGACCGATACCGACATGCCCGCCCAGGTGTGGAACCGGGTCACCACCGCGAAGGTGCTGCAGCTGCTCAACGCGCTGCCCCACGGCGTGCTGGCCATGAGCTACGACATCCCCGACCTGGTTGAGACCAGCACGAACCTCGCCACCGTGGTGATGCAGGACGGCACCCTGGTGATCGGGATGAGCAGCCGCTCTTCGGTGGCCTCGGCGCTCACCGCCCTGCGGCAGCGGATCCGTGCCATGGGCCACCAGGCGGGCGCCGAGGTCGAGGAGGGAAACGGCTATCCCGGCTGGAAACCGAACCTGGAGTCCCACGTGCTGAAGGTGCTGAAGGAGCAACACCTGCAGCAGCTGGGGAGCGAGCCGGAGATCAAGGCGATCCATGCGGGACTCGAGTGCGGGATCATCGGCGAGAAGGTGCCGGGGATGGACATGATCTCCGTCGGCCCGCAGATCGAGTTTCCCCACTCGCCGGACGAGCGGGTGCACATCGACTCGGTCGGCCGGTTCTATCGGTTGCTGGCCGCGACGCTCGGGGCACTGGCACAGGCCAAGTAGCCCTCCGCCCCGAGGGAGTCGCGCCAACTAGGTGAATTCCCCAGACGGCGGGGGTGAGTGCCCCCGCCGGAGTGGTCCGGATGTCCCATTTCCGACCCCTGATGCCCCAATTCCGGCCTAGACCCGCTGCGGCCCTGGCATAGGTTCGCCCGAGCGAGCGACCGCGCCCGAGGCAGCCGGGGTGCGGCCGTCGACATGCCCTCGAAGGGTGGGTAGTGATGAAAGCGTCGTCCCTCAAGTTCCTGAAGCAACTGCTCGATTCCCCTGGGCCCTCGGGGTTCGAGACCGCCCCCGCCACGGTGTGGCGCAAAGAGGCGCAACGGTTCGCCGACGACGTCCAGGCCGACGTGTCGGGAAACTCCTTCGCGGCGGTCAATCCCGACGCGAGGCCGCGCATCATGTTCGCCGGTCACATCGATGAGATCGGTCTCATGATCGTCCACGTGGACGATGACGGGTTCCTCTATTTCTCGACCATCGGTGGCTGGGACAGCCAGGTGCTCGTCGGCCAGCGCGTGACGATCGCTACGAGGAACGGGCTCGTGGATGGGGTGATCGGGAAGAAGGCAATTCACCTGCTGAACGGCGATGAAAAGGACAAGGTCACCAAGGTCACCGACCTGTGGATAGACATCGGGGCCAAGAACAAGACGGATGCCCTCAAGCGGGTGCGCGTAGGAGACGCGGCAGTGCTCGCCGCTCAGGCCGTGGAGCTGCCCAACGGTAAGCTGGTCTCACGCAGCATCGACAACCGGATCGGCGCCTTCGTGGTGCTGGAGGCGCTGCGTCGGCTCGCGGCCCGCAAGCCGAAGGCTGGGGTGCACGCGGTGGCCACCGCGCAGGAGGAGATCGCGTGGACCGGCGGTGGCGCCCGCACCAGCGCTGTGGGGCTCGATCCCAAGGTGGCCGTTGTTGTGGACGTTACCCACGCGACCGATCACCCCAACGTGGAGAAGAAGGAGCACGGCGACTTCAAGCTGGGCGGGGGCCCAGTGCTCTCGCGTGGCTCGGCCGTGAACCCGGTGGTGTTCGAGATGCTGGTGGAGACGGCCGAGAAGGAGAAGATCCCGCACTCGATTCAGGCGGCGCCGCGCGACACCGGGACCGACGCCGACTCGATCTTCACGACGCAGCGCGGGATTCCCACGGGGCTGGTCTCGGTGCCGAACCGCTACATGCACAGCCCGTGTGAGATGGTGGACGTGGGGGACCTGGAGCGGGCGGCGCGGCTACTCGCGGCGTTCGCGCGGAGGGTGACGGAGAAGACGGACTTTACGCCGCGGTAAGGACCGGGAACGGGGATCGGGGAACCGGGAACGGTACGACGGGTGAGAGCCGCGCGGCGTGCAGCGCATGTCCGGACGGGGCGAGGCCGGCCCGGCCCAGCCCTGAGTCAGGCTACCGTTCCCGGTTCCCCGTTCCCCGTTCCCCGCGCAACGCCTCCACCACCTCCCCCACCCTAACCGGCCTCCCCGGCAGCTCCAGCGCCACGCTCAGCGCCGCAGCCGGCGGCACCTCCAATCCCAGCTCCCGCGCTCGCGCCGCATCCAGCACCAGGTCCCTGGAGGGGCCGTCGTAGGCCACGCGTCCCTCTTCCAGCACGATCGCTCGCTCCAACGCCTCGGCGACGAACGCCAGGTCGTGGGTAACGGCCAGGACCGCTACTCCGTCCTTGATGAGGCCCGCGATGATCGCGGCAACGCGATCCACGCCGCCGCGATCGAGTCCCTGGGTGGGCTCGTCCAACACCAGCACCCGGGGCCGCTGCGCGATGGCCGCCGCCAGGGTCACCAGCTTGCGCTGCGCCGCCGGCAGATCGCAGGGGTGCACCTCGGCGTAGGCATCGAGGCCCACCCGCTGCAGGGCATCACCCACGACGCCGCGCTTCTCGTCGTCGCCCAGCCCCTGCTGGTGCGGTCCGAATGCCACCTCTGACCACACCGTGCGGGCGAAGAGCTGCTGCTCGGGGTGCTGGAACACGTAGGCCACCAGGCGCGCCACGTCTTCCGGCGCCTTGCCCTCCGTGATCCGACCGCCCACCCGGACCACGCCGCTGCGGGGCTCAAGCAGCGCGACGATCAGCTTGGTGAGAGTGGTCTTCCCCACCCCGTTGCGGCCCAGCAGCGCAACTGCCTCGCCTCCTGCGATCTCCAGCGACACGCCCCGGAGCACCGGCGTATCGTCGTAGCCGAACCAGACCTCTTCCAGCCTGAGCGCGCTCATGGCCCGAGCCTGCGAACCGCCGCCCCGACGGTGAGCGGATAGCTGGGCGCGAAGCCTGCCGCCCGCGCGATCTCCGCCACGGTGGTGCTGCACCCGGACGCCACGGCGCCGGCGCTGCCCAACGCCTCGTCCGCCGTGCCATCGGCCACGAGGCCCCCGCGATCGAGCAGCAGCACACGGTCGGCCACGGCGACCGCGCGGTCGACATCCGTGGAGGCGAGCAGCACCGTGCGCTCCTCGGCCAGGGAGGGAAGCAGCCCGTACACGCTCTCCGCCCCGGCCGGATCGAGCTCCAGGGTCGGCTCGTCGAGCAGCAACACCTCCGGCTCCATCGCCACGACCCCGGCGAGCATCACCCGCTGCAGCTCGCCACCAGACAGCGTACGGGGATCCCGCTGGGCGAGGTGCGCTACGGAGAACAGCTCCATCGCCCGTCCCACGGCCTGGGCGATTCGCCCCCGCCGCCACCCCAGGTTGGCGGGGCCGAACGCGACCTCCTCCGCCACAGTGAACGACATCCCCGACAGCTGCGTCCACGGGGTGGGGAGCAAGAGGCCCACCCGCCCGGCGAGCACCTTGCGGCCACCGCGACTAGCCGGATCGTGGTCGAGGGTGGTGACCTCGCCCGTGCGGGTGCCGCGGGTGACGTGCGGCGCGAGGCCAGCGATCACCAGCAGCAGCGTGCTGCACCCCGCCCCGAGGCGCCCGGTCACCAGCGTGACGTCGCCGGGCCGCAACGCGACACTCACCCCGTGGAGGGCGTCGGTGTCGCTGCCCGGGTACCGGAACGAGACCCCGTCGAGGCATACGCTCATGCCAGCACCCGCCACGCGATCACCGCCACTGCACCGGCGGCGAGGAGCCAGCGCACGACGCGCTGAGAGGTCGGATCGGGAGGGGGATCCAGGGGCGTGCGGTGCGCCGGTGCGGCTGCCCCCCGAGCGTCCAGCGCCATCGCTCGCTCGTCCACCTCGCCGAGGGCGCCGAGCGCCAGCGGGACTGCCAGCGGCACCATGGCCCGGAGCCGGCGCCATACCGAGCCCTCGACTCTCAGCCCCCTGCAGCGCTGGGCATCCACGATGTCCGCTGCCCGCCGCCGCAGCCGCGGGACCGCCTGTAGCGTGGCGGACAACAGATACGCCATCGAGAACGGCACGCCCCGCTGGAGCAGCGCGTCCGCCAGCCGGGCGGGGTGCACGGTCGCAAGCACGAGAAGGAACGCGACGAGCATCGCGCTGATCTGTGCCCCGACCGTGAGCGCCTCGAGCGGCGCGTCGCCGATCACACCGTGGATGAGCCCCAGAAAGAACCAGAACGGCAGCGAGAACCCCACGGCGGTGAGCAGCACGCGGGGCAGCCCGGCCAGCAGTGCGAGCGCGGCGAGGCCGACCGCGAGAGCCAGCGGCCCGCGCGGCGCCGGCAGGGCGAAGGCCAGCACCACTACCGTCCCTGCCAGCACCAGCGCCGTGAACGGGTGCGCCCGGTGCAGCGGGCCGCGTCCCGGGACGTATCCGACGATCACGCGCGCCGCCATGCTATTAGGTTTCGGGTCCGCAAACGACCTAAGATAAGTAGGGAGCCGAATTACGATGTCCGTGCACCGTACGAGATCGATGATCCGCGCCGCTACGGGCGCTGTCGCAGCCGTCGCCCTCCTCGCGACGACGACCGCCCAGGCCCGAGCCCAGATGGCCTCGAGGGAGGCCGCCGTCGCGCGGGTCACGGCCGACCTCCAGTACCTCGCCAGCGACGCCCTGGAGGGCCGCGGCGTGGGCACCGCCGGGCTGGATTCGGCTGCGGCCTACATAGCCCGGGTGTTCGGGGAATGCGGTCTCGAACCGGCCGGCACGGACGGCTACTTCCAAGTCTTCGAGATCAGCCCCACGGCCCCCGGCGTGGCGCACACCAATCTGGGCGGCTCTGTAGTGAAGAACGTGGTCGGCGTGCTGGAGGGACGCGGGCGCCTCGCCGAAGAGGTGGTGGTGATCGGCGCGCACTACGACCACCTCGGCCTAGGCGGGGCATTCAGCCTCGATCCCGACAGCGCGGGCGCAGTGCACAACGGCGCGGACGACAACGGCTCCGGCACGGTGGCACTGCTGGAAGCGGCCCGCATCCTCTCGCCGCGGAACGACCCCGAGCACCGCACCGTCGTGTTCGTCGCCTTCACGGCCGAGGAGCTCGGCGCGATCGGCTCCCAGCACTACGCGGCGAATCCGGTCCGGCCCAATGAGCAGACCTACGCCATGGTCAACATGGACATGGTGGGCCGGCTGCAGCAGGACTCCCTGATCGTGATCGGCGTGGGCTCGGCGCCCGAGCTACCGGGCATCATCGACTCGCTGAACCTCGACTATCGCTTCGCCCTGAGCAGCCAAGACGATCCGTGGGGCCGCAGCGACCATTCGTCGTTCTACGCCCGGCAGATCCCGGTCGTGCATCTCTTCACCAACGTGCACGAGGACTACCACCGTCCCACCGACGACTGGGAGAAGATCAACGTCGCCGGCGTAATCAAGATCGCGAACTTCGCTTCCGACCTCGCCTGGACGCTGGCGCGCCAGCGTGACGGCCTCACCTATGTAGACGTACCCAGGCCGGAGCCACCGGAGCGCACCGGGCGGCGCGCGTCTCTCGGCACCATCCCCGACATGACGGAGTCGCCGGGCGGCGTGCGGCTCACGGGCGTGCGGTCCGGCAGCGCCGCGGAGGAGGCGGGGCTCCAGGCCGGCGACATCATAGTCCAGGTCGGCGAGCACGAGGTGAAGGATCTCATGGGCCTGCAGCGGGCGCTGGTGGCCCACCAGGCAGGCGACGTGGTGACGATCGTGTTCCTGCGCGACGACGAGCGGATGGAGACCACGGCGACGCTGCGCTAGTGCCCGAGACCGTCCTCCGTCCCGAGCCCATCGTGCGGGCGCTCCAGGGCGCCTTCTGCCGAGACGCCTCGCAAGGGGAGCTGCTGCAGCTGGCGGTGCAGAAGATCCGCGCCGCCGGGCCGCCATACACCGGCGTGTACGTGTACATGGTCCGCGGCGACAGGCTCGTGCTCGAGGCGCACGACGGCCGACCCACCGACCACACCGAGATCCCGGTGGGCGAGGGGATGTGCGGCAAGGCGGTCGCGGAGCGCCGAGACCTGAACATCCCCGACGTCTCCCAGGCCCAGGGTTACCTGGCGTGCAGCATCGAGACGCAGTCGGAGCTCGTGGTACTCATCCGGCGGCACGACGAGATCCTCGGCCAGATCGACATCGACAGTGATCTGCTCGACCCGTTCACGGAGGCGGAGCAGCAGGCCGTGAAGGACGTGGCCGACGCATTGGCCGTGCTCTTGTGAGCCCCGATCCCAGGGAGATGCCCGCGACGGAAGAGACCGTCGCGGTGCGCGGGGTGACGCTCTACGTCCGGACCATCGGCCACGGTCCGGACGTCGTGGTTTTGCACGGAGGCCCGGGGGCGCACCACGACTACTTGTTGCCGCACTTCGATGCGCTCGCAGTGGGCCGGCGGCTGCGCTACTACGACCAGCGGGGCGGGGGGCGCTCTCCGGTGCCGCGCGACGTCCCGGTGGGTTGGCGCGAGCACGTGGAGGACCTGAACGCACTGATCGACCTGTGGGGCGTTGCGCCGGCCACGCTGCTCGGCTACTCCTGGGGCGGCCTCCTGGCCCTGCTCTACGCCGCAAGTTACCCGGAGCGGGTGGGGCGGCTCGCCCTCGTCTCTCCCGCCCCGGTGAGCCCCGGCCATCGCGAGGAGTTCCAGCGCCGCTTCGCCGAGCGAATGGAGCATCCCCGCGTCGCGCAAGCGCGGGAGGCGCTGAGGCAGTCGGACCTGCGCGAGCGTGACCCCGAGGCCTACCGCCAGCGCGCCTTCGAGCTGTCGGTAGCCGGGTACTTCAAGGACCCACAGGAGGCGCGTGACCTCACGCCGTTTCGCGTCACCGGCCGCACGCAGCAGGCGGTGTGGGACAGCGTGTCACAGTCCGACCTGCGCGATGAGCTCACCGAGCTATGCGAGCTCTCGATTCCGGCCCTGGTGGTCCACGGCCGCCACGATCCCATCCCGCTCGAGACCGCCGAGCAGGTAGCCACGTGCCTGGGCGCCACGCTCGAGGTATTCGAGGACTCGGGACACGTTCCCTACGTGGAGGACTTCGAGGAGTTCGTGCAGGTCCTGGACGGGTTCCTGCCGAAGCAGCTTTGAGCCGTATCGATCCCTTCGAGTACGCCTTCGGCGAGCTGGCCGAGCAACGGTTCCCCGGAATCCGCGAGGAAGCCGCCGCGGCGCAGAAGGACACGGCCGACCGGGGCCAGTTCGCCAGCCTCTCGTCGGTCCAGCAGCTACTGGCCGAGGTGGAGTCGCCGGAGTTGCTGGAGCAACACGCGGAGGCGGCGGAGGAATACCTCAACACGCTGTACGTCGCCTTTCGGTTCTGGGAGGGCGGCCGGCAGGTAGCGTCGGTGGGCAAGGCAGACATCGAGGCGGCCCTCGCGGCCGAGCTCGATGAGCGGCCGTCGGTTCCTGGTGGCGCGTGCTACCTGCAACTGCCGCAGCGCTGGTGCTGGGCGCAGGTGGCGCCCGATCAACCGCACGAGCCCCTGGACGGCCTGTTCCTGGTGGCGGGGCCGAGCCACCGGGAGATCACCGTCCTGGCCGTTCTGGGTCTGCGGCCGGACCGCCCTGGCTTCAGCGAGGTGACGGTGATCGCGCTGCCGCAAGACTTCACGACCGCGCGTGCCGAGGCGCGCACTCCCGCGTTCGCCCCCGTGATTGCCGGCGGCGAGGCCGCCGGGCTCAAGTCGGTCGTGAGCAGCGGCGAATTGCTGCACCTCGTGCACGTCGCGCTGCACGCGAGCGGCGCATAATTTCCCTTTTCCCAGCGACGACCGGCGGAGAGTAGTAACGGTGACTCCCAAGAAGAAGAAGCGGGCTGCGAAGCCGAAGCGCAAAGCCGCGACGCAGGCGGCACAGCGGAAGGCGAAGCGGAAGACGAAGCAGGCAGCGAAAAAGAAAGTCGCCGCCCTCCCGCAGCGCATCGGCCCCATCATCGAGAAGCTCAAGGCGCAGTATCCCGCCGCGACCACCGCTCTGGAGCACTCCGACCCGCTCCAGCTACTGGTGGCTACGATCCTGAGCGCGCAGTGCACCGATGAGCGGGTGAACATGGTCACCAAGGACCTGTTCACGAGGTACCGCACCGCAGAGGACTACGCGAACGCCGACCCCGAGGTATTCGAGCAGGAGATCAAGTCCACCGGCTTCTTCCGGCAGAAGACGAAGTCAATCCTGCGGATGGCACAGGGCCTGACGGAGCGCCACGGCGGCCGGGTGCCCGCCTCGATGGACGAGCTCACCGCGCTACCCGGTGTGGGCCGCAAGACGGCGAACGTGGTGCTGGGGAACGCCTTCGGCATAGACGAGGGCGTCGTGGTGGACACGCACGTCAAGCGGATCAGCAACCGACTCGGGCTCACCGCACACGGCGATCCCACGAAGATCGAGCTGGACCTCATGGCGCTGGTCCCGCGGCCGGAATGGACGCAGTTCGCCCACCTGCTGATTCACCACGGGCGCGCGATCTGCACCGCCCGCGCTCCCCAGTGTCAGATCTGTCCCATCGCCTCCGAGTGCCCCTCGGCGCCGGGCGGTAGGGCGGCATGAGCTCCCGGCTCGCAGCCGAGCAGTCGGCCTACCTGCGCTCGGCGCAGGACCAGCCGGTGGACTGGTATCCCTGGGCGCCCGAGGCGTTCGAGCGGGCACGCGCTGAGAACAAGCCGATCCTGCTCGACATCGGCGCGGTGTGGTGCCACTGGTGCCACGTGATGGACCACGAGTCGTACGAGGACCCGCAGATCGCCGAGCTGCTCAACCGCGACTGCGTCTGCATCAAGGTGGACCGCGATGAGCGGCCGGACGTGGACGCGCGATACCAGCGGGCGGTGCAGGCGCTCACGGCGCAGGGCGGTTGGCCCCTCACCGCATTCCTCACTCCCCAGGGCGAAGTGTTCTACGGTGGCACCTACTTCCCGCCCGACGGGCGGCACGGCCGCCCCGGCTTTCGCACGGTGCTCACCGAGCTCTCGCAGCTGTTCCGGGAGGATGCCGAGAAGGTGCGGGAGCAGGCCGAGATCGTCACGCAGCACCTCCAGGCCAGCCGGCCACTGCTCCAGGCTGGCGCGCTCACGCCCGAGCTGCTCGGCCGCGCGGCCGACGCCATGGCCCGACCGTTCGACTTCCGCCACGGCGGCTTCGGCACCCAGCCCAAGTTCCCCCACCCGGGCGCCTGCGATTTCCTGCTGGCGCGCTGGTTCGACACCGGGGAGCCCTGGGCGGCGGAGATCGTGCAGCGCACCCTCACGGGGATGGCGCGCGGCGGGATCCGCGATCACCTCGGCGGCGGCTTCCACCGCTACTCCGTGGACCAGCGCTGGCTCGTGCCCCACTTCGAGAAGATGTCGTACGACAACTCGGAGCTGCTACGCGCTTACCTGCACGCCGCCGCAGCCGAGCTGCCGGCAAAGGGGATCGCTGCCACCCGGCGCGCCGTCGAGGAAGAGCAGCGGCTGTATCGTGATGTTATCGAGGGGGCCGTCCGCTGGGTCGGGGAGGTCATGTCCGACCCCGAGGGCGGCTACTATGCCTCGCAGGACGCCGACGTCGGCCCGGGCGATGACGGGGACTACTTCACCTGGACCCCCGACGAGGCGCGCGCCGCCCTCGATGCCGACGAGTTCGACGTGCTCTCCCGCCGCTACGACATTGACGAGGCGGGGGAGATGCACCACAACCCGCAGAAGAACGTGCTGTGGCTGAGGCAGTCGCCGCGGGAGATCGCCGCGGCGCTGGACAAGGGCGAGGATCAGGTCGAGCAGTTGCTACGGTCGGGGAGGGAGAAGCTGTTGCGGGCCAGGGCCGCACGTCCCACGCCGTTCGTGGACACCACGCTCTACACCGGGTGGAGCGCACTCATGGCGTCGGCGATGCTCGAGGCCGGAGCGTTCCTCGAGCGCCAGCAGCTAGAGGAGCACGCGGTTGCCACCCTCGAGCGTCTGTTCCGCTCGGCCGCGACACCCGACCTCGACGGCGGGATGCGCCACGCCGTGGGGAGCGAGGTCTCCGGCATCCTCGAGGACCAGGTGTACGTCGCCCAGGCGGCGCTCGACGCCTACGAGGCGACCGGCGCGGCGCGCTGGCTCGAGCGCGCCGAGCAGCTCATGGCGCATGTCGTGACCGATTACCGGAGCGACGATGGCGCGCTGCTCGACACGGCGCGGGGCCGGGGGGGCGAGGGATTCCTGCGCCAGGAGATCACGCCCGTGCAGGACTCGCCGACGCCCTCACCGAGCGGCGTCGCCGGGATCGTCCTGTCGCGGCTCGCCGAGCACAAGAACAGCGCGGAGTGGCGCTCGTACCGCGACGATCTCCTGGAGGCGCTGGCCGGCGGCGCGGAGCAGCTCGCGATCTTCGGCGCCGCGTTGCTCAGGGCCATTGACTGGGCGGTGATGCCGGTGACCCACGCCGTGGTCGTCGGCGGGGAGGACGAGCGCACCCGGGAGCTCGTGCTCGCGGCGCGCCGCACCTACCGCCCGCGCAGGGTGATCACACGGCTCGCGCCCGACGCGCCCACCGACCACCTGCCCGAACACCTCCGGGCCATGGTCGACGGCAGCGCGCCCCGGGCCTACGTTTGCGCAGGCACGCAGTGCGCGCCGCCGGTGGACACCGGCGACGCGCTCAGCGGGATTCTCACGAGCTTCGCTACCAGGTTCGCATCATGAGAATCGATCTCGCCGTTGCCTGCGACTACGCCGTTATCGATCGGTTCGGCAAGCTCTCGGTGCTGGGGATCTTCTCCCACATCTGGGTCGCCAAGCTCCCGGCGGTGCACCCGCGCATGCACCTGGTGCTCCACCTGAAGGGGAAGCGCACCGAGATCGGTGAGCACAAGGTGCGCATTCGCCTGCTCGACGAGGAGGAGCGCGAGGTCATCAACGGCGACGGCACGGTGACGTTCGCCGAGCCGCCAGCCGGCGTGCTGGAGATTGCGGCCGGCTGTGTCCTCGTGTTCGACGTGCCGTTTCAGACGGCGGGGAAGTACCGCTTCGAGATATCGGTGGACGACGAGGTGAAGACAGAGATCCCCGTCACGGTCGCCGTTGGTCCTAGTTCACGCGCGCCTGGAGTCGGCGGAGTGCACTGACTACGGCCGGCGCGTCCGGGCAGGCCTCGGTCGCCCGCGTCACGATCTCGAGCGCTCGCGTCACCTCCCCCCGCCGCTCATGGATCTTCGCCAGGTTGAGATAGGGGAAGTAGCGCGCCTCGTAGCGCGGCGCCTCGATGGCGCGCTCGAACCAGGGGAGGGCGTCGTCCTCTTGCCCCAGCTCCACCAGATATGCCCCGATGTCGTTGTAGGCGTTTCCGAACGTGGGATCGACCGCAATGGCCCGCTTGCATTCGGCGATCGCGTCGTCGAACCGGCGCTCGAGGGCGTACACCCACCCGAGGAAGGTGTGGGCCTCTGCGGTCGGGTGCTCGGCGATGGACGCCTGGTACAGACGAACCGCGCCCTCCAGCTCGCCGCGTCGCTGGCACTCGTACGCCCGCTGGAATAGCTTTAGCGCCGTTCCGCGATCACCCATAGTCCCTCTCACAATATCCGACCCGCACCGGGCGTGACAATCTCACGGCAGACGTCCTGGCTCCTCGCCGCCGCGGCGCTCTTGCTGCTGGCCTTCGCCTTCGATCTGGGCGGCTACGCCCTGCTGGAGCCCGACGAGGGCCGCAACGCCGAAGTCGCGCGTGAGATGGCCGAGAGCAACGACTATGTGCTCCCCACGCTGAACGGCCTCCCCTACCTCGACAAGCCGCTGCTCTACTTCGCCACGGCCGCGGCCGTGATGGAGGTGCTCGGACCCACCGAGGTCGCGGCCCGGCTGCCGTCGCTGCTGTTCACCCTCGGCACCCTGGCGCTGGTGTTCTGGTTCGCGGGGCGGGTGTACGGCCGGCTCGGAGCGTGGACTGCCACCATCGCCACCGCGGCGACGCCATTCACCCTAGCCTACGCGCGCACGGTGATCTTCGACAGCGCGTTGACGCTGTGGACGACGCTTTCGCTGATGGGGTTCTGGGTGGCTGTTGAGGGGAAAGGGGCTGCTGGTGGGGAACGGGATGGCGGGGAACGGGGAACGGGGAACGGGGAACGGGACGACCGGGCGCTGGAAACTGGGGGGACGGGAAGCGGGAAACGGGAAGCGGGAGGCGTGTGGTGGACGGCCCTGGCCTGGGCGGCGATGGGCCTGGGCGTCCTCACCAAGGGCCCCATCGCGCTGGCGCTGCCGCTCATGATCGCCCTGCCGTACGCCATCTGGCGGCGGCGCGTGCGCGCGCTGTTCGACTGGGTGGCGGTGCTGCTGTTCGTGGCGCTGGTGCTCCCGTGGGTGTTCGCGGTGTCGCAGGACATCCCCGACTTCCTGGAGTACGCCCTGATCACCGAGACCGCCCGGCGGCTCGCCACGCCGGAGCTCGGCCGCACCGGACCGCTCTGGTACTTCTTCGCCATCCTGCCGGCGGCCGCGTTGCCGTGGTCGGTGGTGGCGATCGCGGCGCTCGTGGCTCGGCGGCGGGCTGGGAGCGCGCCCGGTGATCGGCCGCCGGGCAGGTCGCGGGACCCGCGCATCGTCTTCCTGCTCCTCTGGATCCTGGTGCCGGTCCTGTTCTTCACCCTGTCGCAGTCGAAGCGGCCCCAGTACGTGCTCCCCTTGATCCCGGCGGTGGGCCTCTTGGTGGCGGCGCTGTGGCACGGCGCCCGTGGCCGCATGCCAGGCGTGCGGGCCGCGGCGGCGGCACTCGGCATCGTGGGCGCGTTCCTCGCCGCGGCGAGCCGCCTGATCCCAGGCTGGGTCCCGGCGAGTACCGGAGTGGCGGCCGCGATCCCCCCGACGGCGGTTGCGCTGGGCGTGGCATGCCTCGCGGCCGGGGGCCTGGCCTGGCTCGCAGCGTCACGCCGGGAGATCACCCTCCTTTGCCTGAGCCTGCCCGTGGTGGCGATCCCCTTGGTGAGCCGCGGCCTCATGGACGCCATCGGCAACGATCGATCGGCGGCCCAGCTGGCCCAGGCCATCGAGGAAGTCGCCGGCGTCGGCACCCGCGTCATCGGGGTGCACGTGTTCCCGCTCTCCCTGCCGTTCTACCTCGAGCGCACGCTGCTCCTGTCCACCGCCGACGGCGCGGAGCTCACCAGCAACTACTTGCTCCAGACCTACCGCCGCTGGCGGCACGCCCCGGGGTCGCCACTGCAGCACGCCCAGTGGTGGCGGGAGGAGCTCATTGCCTGCGCGCAGCCCACCGTGTTCGTTACGCGCGCCGACGACCAGGCGTCACGCGACGTGCTGCAGGCGCAGCTCGCGCTGCTGGTGGAGACGCGGAAATACGCCGCCTACGGCCCGTGTGGGGAGGAGCAGCTGGCGCTCCTCAAGGCAGGCGCAGGAAGGGAATGATCCTCGGCACCTCCCGCTGGTAGCGCGCGTACTCGTCGCCGTACTGCTCCACCAGCTTCTCCTCCTCGAGGAACGTCAGGAGGACGCACACCCCGAACCACACCGGAGTGAGCGCCACCCCGATCACCGAGCCGAAGATCAGCGACCAGCCCAGCGGCCAGAACGAGTCGCAGAACATGATCGGGTGCCGCACCAGGGCGTAGAGCCCGTCACGCCGGAGCGGCTC
>JABAOF010021737.1_pt2 | contig 31442 bp, 28 predicted proteins | sample 7062171 | NCBI WGS metagenome assembly JABAOF01 (sample SAMN14538628, study PRJNA623070) | marine sediment metagenome | biome: marine biome [ENVO:00000428]; feature: marine pelagic biome [ENVO:01000023]; material: deep marine sediment [ENVO:00002113] | place: India: Gulf of Khambhat ...
GCTCCCCACCCAATGCATCTTTTACCTTATTAACGACGGTGTAACAAGGTACAATTGGAGGTACCTCTGGACAGTAATGGTAGTCCCATACAGCAAGCTCTCGGGTGTATATCGGAAAATCCTCAAGAACTCGTTTTCTTTTTTCTTTATTACTGAGTTTATTATCCTTATAACTCAGTATTCGGTCGACCAGTTCGAGACTAAAAGATCCGGCAGGTACAATTGGCCGGGTTTGATCCTCATCCATAACCAAATTGTATATCTGCTCATACCATTTGAATCTTCTGAAATCATGAATGAGCATGAGAGGCTCATCACCCATTTCCCACATTATAATGCTTGGACAATTTCTCAGCGCCCGAACCATTGCTTTCGCATCCCTCTCTGCGTAGAGCTCCAGCTCTGGATGCACCATCCATACTTCAAAAAATCCGGTCCATACGAGCATAAAACCCAGTTGATCACAGTATTGGGCTATCTTCTTATAGTGCATCTTAATATCGCTTGGCCATCTCGAACAAATAGCGCCCATTTTTTTATGGAGCACTATATCCCTTACAATTGCTTTGTCACTTGGACATATCTCTGATTCTTTGAGATAGCTAATTGCATTATGGGTTCCGCGTGGGACGATCTTTTTATTATTCAAATAGAAGCTGGAACCTTTCATCTTAATGGTTCTCACACCAAAAGTTTCAAACATATCATCAATTTCGCTGCCGTTTTCATTCTCCAGAACACAATGCGCCAGATAGAGGCTCGGGGATTCAATTGTCCATAATTCAGGATTTTTTAATCTAAAGCCAACCTCAATCTCATTGTCGTTCATGGGAAGACATATCGCTTCTTCCTGGATTGACTGAGATACCTCTTCCTCAACGGGCAGCCATTTTGATAGCTCAATTTTTATCTTTCCCTTAAACCGCTCCCATGTGTTATTTCTTAATTTGATTCTGCATTTTAGAAGGGCTTCATCTTTCAGAATATCCTCTGTAATTATAAATACATCTTCTAAATGATTCTTGTTCAGGATTAAAAGAGTGGCATCATCGGCAATCCCTGACCAGGCCTCATCATACCAGTCCTTGTTTTCCATTCCCTCAGTATAGGGAGCATTACAGTAGGAATACTGAAAGCCATTGTAAAAGTAAAACGGCGTATTGGTTACGATGTTCGACACTCTCACTGCGATTACAACATCTTTCCCCTTCTTTGACTTTGTTTCTTCAGTTATCTCCATCTTAAACGGAAACAGTCCAAGATGGTCAATCATTACCGGACTCTCATTTACCCACACGTCACTCAAAAGATTGATACTGTCAAAACAGAGATATACCACCTCATCATCACTTATACTATGTAAGGAAACTCTTTTTTTATACCAGGTGCAGTACTCAGCTCTCCAGATATTACCCTGAGCTGGATTTGCATGCTCCGGGTTCGGCTCTCCATAGAGCATAGCTCCAAATTTTCCAAATCGAACCGGGTTATCAGGTATGTGTCTATACGAATGAGGAATGTTGACTTTTGTCCATAAACCTTCGTCAAAATCGAATGAATAGTATTCGTTTCGCATTCCTTCACTATTTCCATCAAAATGAAAGTTCCATTCCTTTAACCGAAATTCTTTCCGGATTATAGGATGGGGTTTCTCTTTAAAATTTGTGACAAAATTGTTAATCTCCTCATCAGGTACCAGTTCTTTACCGAAAGCATAAAAATCGCTGGCAACTTCATAGTAGCGCTTCAAGTACTCCCACTTTCTCTTTTGATCCAGTTCTACGAGCTCAACAATTTTGTTGTTACCCATAAAAAATCCCCTATTATTCCACGTGATTCCCTTAACTCCACCTGATTAATGGTAACATTCTCATTTTTTCTCGAATAATTCTATCTTTTATGGTAAAATATTGACAACGTTTTCACCATTGTTTAAAATAATTCGAGTCCTGTCAAGAAAAATTCATTTCAGACTCTTATTCTTCAGCGAAGACGACATGTTACATCTATCTTCAAAGAATAGAGAGCGTGTAAACAAAGTATCTTTAATTTTCTATCTGGAAAGGAGGATATTATGAAAGCACTCAGAAAAGTCAAAGCAGGAAAGGGAAATATCGCAATACAGGAAGTTCCAGTACCTGAAATCAATTCTGACGAAGTTCTCATGAAAGTTTGGGCTGCAGGTGTTTGCGGAAGTGATCTATTAATAGAGGATGATAAACACTTTTATAAAGCCCCAGTTACGTTGGCCCATGAATTCTCGGGGGTGGCATATAAAGTTGGAAAAGATGTAAAAAACATAAAAGAAGGTGACCGTATTGTTGGAGATATTGAAACACCGACAGGCTGGCTCGGTGTTACAAGGGATGGCGCCTATGCACCATATATGTCAATGCCTGAAAAGGTCTGCTATAAAGTACCAAAAGATTTCAATTTAGACCATGCTACGCTCACAGAGCTCGTTACTGCTATAATTCATATCATGCAGGAAAGGACCATGGTTAAGGCGGGGGATTTCGTTGTCATAGTAGGTCCTGGGCCTATGGGTCTAATCGGATTACAGTTTGCCAAAATTCGCGGAGCTTCCCAAGTAGCGCTGATAGGACTAAAAAAGGACAAGAAGAGACTGGATGTTGGAAAGGAGTTGGGCGCTGACTACATCCTCTATTCTGATGAACATCCGGAAAAGCAAATCATGGAGTTGACCGGTGGAAGAGGTGCCGACTATGTACTTGAATGTGCCGGTGCACAAGTTGGGAATAATATCGTGGGAGTTCAACATGCCATTGATTGTGCAAAGAGGGCATACGAAGGAGAAGGTGGGAAGGGTGTAATCGCTTTCATTAGTCTCTGGGGAGAACCAATTACGATAAATCCCGATCAGGTCTCACTGGGTCAGCTTGATATTCATGGATGCTGGAGCTGGAATGGTTCGGAAACCTGGAGGAGATCGGTTGACCTGGTTACAAGAAAGGTCTTTAATTTCGATCCCATGATTACCGGAAGATACGAATTGGATGAGTGGAAAACCGCCTTTCAAAAATTGAGAGAAGGCAAGGACATAAAAGCCTTTATCTGTCCCAATGGAAGAGATTGGTTGTAATTAATTATATGGTAGAGTAGTTGCTTGTGTCTTAATGAAAAATTTTATTCCTAAATATAATATCGAAGAATTATTTCCCAGGTCTGTCGTTTCGGCAATAGAGGATAACATCTATACCTTTTTTACTGAGATAGGCAAAAATGCGAAAACAAATTTACACATCGATAACAGAATAAAATGGATCCTTGTCAGGCCATCCGTGTGGCCAAACTACCTGTTTGATGCTCGGATTGATTCTTCATCTATAGTCCAACCCATTCGAACTATTATAAATCATATAAAAAGGGGTGATGCGCCATCACAGTGGTTCATTGGTCCAAGGTCAAATTCGATTGCATTGGTCAATGCTCTAACTGAGATTGGATTTTACAAATTAGGACAGTGGCCAGGTATGGCGCTTAAGCTTCAAAAAATGAATACTGACTTTCGAAAACCAGACAATCTGACCGTTGAAATTGTTAGAACTGAAAAAAGGTTATCTCAATGGGTCGAGATTGTGAGCAGGGCAATGTTTGGCAACGGCTTTTTGTCTATTGATCTCTTTAGAAACTTTCTTACAAATAATAATGTTTATTTCTATTTAGCATTCCTCGACAAAACCGCGGTTGCAACATCACTTTTATTCGTCTCTTCCGGAATTGGTGGACTCTATCTAATTTCAACCTTATCAAAATATCGAAACCAAGGAATAGGAAAGGCGATTACCCTGGCACCACTATTGGAGGCCAGAAAAATGGGATATCGGATTGGGGGACTTTTCGCAACACAATTGGGTGAGGTCATTTATAGAAAAATAGGATTTGANNATCAATATTAGAGCGAATGTCGAGTTGGAAAAATATAGAAATCAAGGAATAAAGGGATGAGTATTGAAGGGGAAATTGAGTTCAAGCATGTAATTATTGACGGCAAAGGTCCTGATGATCCACACATTAAAACAGTCGGCGATATTAATGGAAATGGACTTACCGATGTTGTAGTGGCCAGCAGTAATGGTGGACCCTTAGTTTGGTATGAAGCTCCATACTGGATCAAGCATGAGGTTTCTCCTTCAGGAACATGGAGCTGCGATGCAAAGCTTATCGATATGGACGGGGATGGTGCCGTCGACATACTCATCTCCGAATGGTTTACCAACCATCAGCTGGAGTGGTACGAAAACCCGCTTCCCAATGGAGATCCAACAATAGATCCATGGAAACGATATACTATTGGAAGTCCTGCGGCCCATGATATTGAAGTCGGTGACATTGATGGTGATGGTCAGATAGAAATCGTTACACGCAAGCAATTTGATGAGGGAAATAAGATATATATATGGAAGAAAATTGGCGATACATGGAATCAACGGCTTCTGAGCTGTCCTACCGGAGAAGGACTAGCTCTTGCAGATATAAATAGGAATGGTTTTCTTGATGTAATTATTGGTGGAAGCTGGTATGAAGCACCTCGAGATGTCTTAGGTGATCCATGGATAGAGCACAATTTTGCAGAATGGCCACACGAGGCTATTGTCAGAGTGGCTGATTTGAATAATAATGGTCGTCTCGATATTGTCCTGGGAAATTCAGAAGGACCTGATCACAAACTATCCTGGTTTGAAGCACCGCCCGACCCAGCAAGGGGTAGCTGGACAGAACATGTAGTAGAGAGATCCATTGATTATGTTCACAGTTTGAGAATTTGTGACATAAATAACGATGGAAACCTTGACATTATCGTTGCAGAGATGCATCAGTCCGGAGAAACCCCCGAGCCCTCAAGAAAAAGAGTCATGATATACATAAATGAGGGCAACGCTCTAAAATGGAGTAGAAAGATGATTGCAACTTCAGGCTCCCATGGAATTTGTGTGGGTGATACCAATGGCAGCGGCAGATTAGATATCATAGGCGCTAATTGGGGTGGAAGTTTTCACCCAATTGAAATGTGGGAAAACGTGAGTAAGCTCAACTGAAGCGTCTGAGAGGAGGTTACACAAATGAAGATTGGAATCATGACCGCCGCCTTTCCAAACCTGTCATTGGAGGAGGTGGTAAAGTTTGCCTCGATAAACGGATTTCAGACACTGGAGGTGGCATGCTGGCCAGCCGGTGAAGAGAAAGATCGAAAATATGGAGGTGTTGTCCACATCGATGTCGATTCGCTGACCACTTTAAAAGTTACCGAAATTAAAGGCATGCTTTCAGAAATGGGAGTTGAAATCTCAGCCCTTGGTTACTATCCAAACCCGCTGCACCCTGATCCACAACATCGAAAGCATGTCATCGAGCATCTGAAAAAAGTCATCATCGGTGCGGAGAAACTCGGTATAGGTATCGTCGGCACACTCGTAGGGAGAAGTCTGAACTATGAAATGACCGGCCGTGATTGGAGAAAAGACATCGATTATAACTTCGACCAATTTCATAATGTGTGGCCTGATATAGTACGCTTTGCCGCGGACCGTAACGTGATGATAGCTACCGAGCATTGTCCTATGCTTTTCCCCGATACATGGCCCGGTGGAGACAACCTGCCATACTCCCCTGCAATATTTCATCGTATGTTTGAGATATTACCAGATAAAAATTTTGGTATCATGTTTGATCCTTCCCACTTTGTCTGGCTCTACATCGACTATATCCGCTTTATCTATGATTTTGCTGATCGCATATTTGCAATTCACGCCCAAGACATGGCTATAGATGAGGAAGTGCTGTATCAGCACGGGATTCTGGGTTGTGATTATGACTGGAAAATACCACGGATACCGGGCCAGGGTTTGATCGATTGGAAACAGCTCATAACTGCGCTTTACGATGTGGGGTATGATAGTACTTTGAACATAGAGCATGAGGATCCACATTGGGAGGGGAACGTGGACCTGGTGAAACGTGGATTTCTGCTTGCGAAAAAAAATCTCGAGTTGTATACAGTGTAAGGAAAAATTGAATAAACCCATTCGATGACGAGCAAAGCTCGTATAAAAAAGAGGAGGTCCCATGAAGTTAAGTTTAGATACAGTAGGGTATGGAGGCTATTTTACTGCACAGGGAGAACAGCTGTCACTCGAAGAAGGATTCAAAAGGGCAGCACAATTCGGATATGATGCCGTATGCATCTACGCACACCGGCCTCTTGGTTTCCCGCTGGATATAGACCAGGATAGAAGAAAGAAATTGAAAGATCTGGCCTACTCACTGGACCTTGAGCTTGGAGCAGTCGTGTGCTGTACCAACTTTCAAAAAGGTGACCATGTTCTTCTTTATCCCCAGGAAAAAGAAATACTCTATGTACGGGAATGCATCGATATGGCCAAAGATATGGGTATGAGTATTGTCAGAATTCTAGCCGCTTTTTACGGATACTTTCGGAATCCCTACGCAATGCAGGGGTACGGCGCCCCAGCGTTCGAGTCACGCTCGAGAAGAGTTTCACGGAATGAGGATTGGCTAGAGGGTTGGCATCAGGTGAAAGAGGGACTTAGAGAGGTCGCTCTCTACGCTCAAGACCGAGGAATCGCATTAGCACTGCAAACGCACCCAGAAATTACTGGGAATAATGAGGAAACTTTGGAAATGATCGATGAGGTTGGAGTCGAAAGCCTTAAAGTCGGGCTTGATCTTCCTCTGTTTGAATCGCAGGATCCAAACTTTATACGTAAGACGGTTCAAAGTATGAAACAACTTATGGTGTACTCTCATTCAATTTCAGTTGCAGCAAAAAGAACAGTGGGAGGCGCAGCCTACAGCTGGGAAGAAGTCTCACCGGGAAGTGAAGAGGACCCATGCAACTGGGAGGTGTTCTTTGAAAGCTGCAAGGATATTGGATATAATGGCCTCCTTTCACATGAGCAATGTTCGCCCATTCTTGTAAAGGGTCATAAACTGGGCGATATCGCAGAAGTCGACCGGCGATATATTGCTGCAATCAGCTATTTGAAACCTCTGCTGAAGAAATTGAACTATTACAGCGGCCACAAAAAATAGGTAATTTTCAATAGGCCAGAAATTCATTTCTTGCTCGATCCAGGATCTTATCTATCTCTCGCTGCATATCCCGATTTAACCTATATTCGTGTTGGTGGACTAGCTGGTCTACCATTTCCCTGCTTCTATCACGAATCCCCCGTTCTCCCTGAGTCTTCCAGGAGCTTAAAGAATTACGCTCGAAAAGGATCGGATCCCAAAAAACTTCACGAAAGGAGCCTAATGTACTGTCAAGTCCAAGAAAGGTGCCCTGTTGAAGACCCTCCTTGACATCAGTGATACATCGCCCAGGATCACAGTCACTCTTCATTCCCCTGACGATTCTCTCGGCATGATCTTTGATCTCTAAATCGTAGAGAAGCTGTTCAGCACTAAAAGCTTCGTCCAGTGCCAGTGAACCACCATATTTAAATTCCCGTTTTCCATAAAGTACTCCGGCTGTTATGGCACTAGCTTTTTCGGCACACGATTGGGCACCAGGAAGCTTGGCCATTGTCATCATACTGTGGCTTAGGGACCGGTACCCCATCTTACCATGCATAAAGCTATTGACCTGTGTGGACAGAAAATCCAGTAACATACTCTCAGGCGAACCGATTACGATTGCTGCGCTCCTAAAATCTGTCGGGCAGATGAAGGATTCCCAGATAAGGGGAATATCCAATACTTCACGGAGTAAAATAGAAGAGCCAATAACCTCGGCTAGAGAAACAGCGAAAGCGTCTCCGATTTTTATTGGTAAGGTACTACCAATAGAACCCATATTTGCCACCTTTACCACTTCCAGTTGATCGGCATAGTATAAAACCGCTTCCAACGATTCGCCGCCGAGAGTGAGTGGGCTGATTACCCACACATCCAGCTTCTTTAGGGGATACCCGAGCACCTCAGACATTTCACGGATATAGGGGAAGCTTTTAAAGGTTTTAGGATCCACAGGTTGACGCCCCTGCCGAGAGTAACTGGCTGCTATCCAGTATTGGAAAATTGGTTGTAAAGGTGCAGATACATCGAGGGGCAATCCCGGAGAGCTGGTCACTATACCGCGTTCATACAGCACATCTAAGAGCATGACCATTTCAATCAAAGACTCGGTGGCAAATGGTACGATTTTGTCGGTTTTTAAGTCATGGATGTTTTGTATATAGTCATTTACCCTTAGGGTAAGGGGCTTATCTTTGCGAGCCATAGACCCTGGCTCCTGCTCAGATGGCTGACCATTACCCATTTGCTCCCGCTCAAGAAAGTCTTCCACACTTTTTTGTCCTATACAGACCCGTTTTTCGTTTACCTTGAAGTGCAGAAGCTTTAACTTTTCTCGCAGATTATCGTTGAGAACCGCAATACCTACTTCTTCTAAAATACGAAACATCGCTTTTCTAATTTGATCGAGCTCTTCTCTGCAAAAGGTCATGGGAAATGTTATGTCGGGTTGCATTCGTCCTCACTGTTTTAAATTCGATATTCGAATTAGATATACCCTTTTAGATTGAGTTCATCGGATCGATGACAAGCGACAAATGCCTGCGAAACATCCTTGAGCTTTTTCAATTCAGGGATTATCCTTTTGCATTTATCTTGAACATACTGACATCGGGTGTGAAATACACAGCCTGAGGGTGGATTGGAGGGATCGGGTATAGAGCCGGTGGCCAGAATTTTCCTGGTGCTACCAGCCTCATGTTTCGATATTGCAGATAGCAAAGCTTCTGTATAGGGATGCTTAGGCTCTTTATATATTATTTCTGCGGATGCAATTTCGACAATTTTTCCCAGATACATTACCATGATTCGGTCACTGATATATTCAACGACGCTTAGATCATGTGCGATAAACAGATAGGATAAACCCATTCTATCCTGTAGGTCAGAGAGGAGGTTTAAAACCTGTGCCTGAACAGAAACATCAAGAGCAGATACAGGCTCATCACAGATTATCAATTCTGGGTTTATACTCAATGCCCGTGCGATACCTATTCGTTGTCTCTGTCCACCACTAAATTGATGAGGATACTTATTAACATCATCAGAACTTAGTCCCACCGTTGACAGCAGATCCCTCGCTCGTTCGATCCGTTCGCGTTGGGTTCCTACTTCATGTATAGCCAGAGGTTCCGTAATTATATCACCAATCCTCATTCTGGAGCTCAATGATGAATAGGGATCCTGAAAAAGCATCTGGATTGACTTGCGAACTTGTTTCAACTCCTTTCTGTTCAGTTCCAAGAGATTTCTCATAATGCCATTTACACAGAATTCTACCTTACCCTCCGTTGGCTCATAGAGTCTTACAATGCAACGACCTATGGTGGTTTTACCAGACCCGCTTTCTCCAACCAAACCCAGTGTTTCACCTCTTCTAAGGGTGAAATCAACACCATCGACTGCTTTTGTAAATCCAACGACTCGTTTAAAGAAACCCTTCTGTATCGGGAAATACTTTTTCAGTCCATTAACGCACAGTATATTTGAATTATCAGCACCGGTCGCTTTCACTACAACTCCTCAATGTCCACCATTATAAAATAAAACTCATTTTTTCGATTTTCTACTCGTTGAAACTGTCTTCTCATCTTTATATACCCAGCATTTTGCAAAGTGTTGTTTTTCTATCAGGAACATTGAAGGATCATTGTCCTTACAAATATCCATAGCCACTGGACAACGGGGTTCGAAACTACAGCCTTTGGGAAGGAGCCACGGATTCGGCACTGATCCGCTGATCGAAAGTAAACGTCCCTTTCTCCCAATTTTCGGCAATGACTTCAACAAACCATATGTATACGGATGTTTGGGATTTTCAAAAATATCTCTCGTGACTGCCTTTTCAACCACCTTTCCCATATACATTACAATCACCTGATCTGCCATTTCACCTATAACACCCAGATCGTGGGTAATTATCATCAGGGACATACCAAAATCCTGCTGAATATCCTTTATGAGTGATAGGATCTGCGCCTCAATGGTTACGTCCAGAGCAGTCGTTGGCTCATCGGCAATGAGCAACGAAGGATTGCATGAGAGAGCCATTGCTATCATTGCCCGCTGTCGCATTCCACCACTCAACTGATGTGGATATTCGTCTATTCGCTGCTCTGGAGCCGACATTCTTACCCGATCCAGCATCCCAACTGCCAGATCTTTTGCCTGAGTCTTTTCAACTTTCCGGTGCAGCTGGATTGCCTCCATTATCTGCTCACCTATAGTATAGACGGGATTTAACGAGGTCATCGGTTCCTGAAAGATCATGGCAATTTCATTGCCGCGTATATCCCTGATCTCATCCCCCAAAAGATCCAGCGAAGTGATATCAACCGGCCCACGATCCTTTCTATGGTAGTAGATTTTACCACCCGCGATTTTTCCTTCAGGTTGAGGATGCAGTAACATGACAGAGAGAGCTGTTACACTTTTTCCGCATCCACTCTCTCCAACAACTCCAAGTGATTCCCCCCGATTTATTTTAAAGTTAACACCATCAACCGCCCTTACAATACCCTGTTCAATATGAAAATATACTTTTAAATCAATGACCTCCAACAGAGGATGATTTTCGGTCACGAGGTCAATTCCCCCTNNTATATTGAATTATCCCAACTTAAAGCGAGATCCTATCTTGCATAGGGATCTATCACATCCCGTAAAGCGTCTCCCATGAAATTAAAACATAACACCGAGATAATAATAAATAGACCTGGTATAAGCAGCCAGGGATAGTGTTTTAATATCTGAACTTCCCTAACATGGTTTAAAAGCAACCCCCAGCTGGTCATCGGGGGTTTAATACCTAAACCGAGAAAACTCAATGCACTCTCACCAATTATCATCAATGGTACAGTTAATGTAGCCGTAACGATTATATGGCTCGCAATGTTCGGTATTAAATGTACAAAAAATATTCTTTTTGCGCTTGAGCCAGATATTTCTGCTGCGTATACAAAGTCAGACCTTCGTATGGCTAGTACCTTCCCTCTTACCTCGCGTGCCAACCCTGTCCACCCTATCAGACCGAGAATAATGACGATTCCCAAGTACACCCACGTAGAAGGTAATTCAGGCGGGAGAGTAGCAGCCAATGCCATCCAGAGTGCAATTTGAGGTATCGTGCGTAGAATTTCGATAAAACGTTGGATTAGATTATCAACCCACCCACCGTAATAACCGGACACAGTCCCGATCAAAGAACCTAAAAAAACAATGATAACCACACCTATAATACCAATAGAAAGTGAAATACGTCCCCCAAAGATTATCCGTGACAGCAGATCACGTCCTCTCTGATCGGTACCAAAAAGCAGTAGTTTACCCTCCTTTACTCCAAAGAAGTGTAGATCACTCTTAATAAAGCCAAACATCTTATATTCATCACCATGGACAAACAGACTTATAAAATCCTTTATGTTCTCATCTTCTTTGTAAACGAATCGTAGGGTTTTCGGATCCCGCTCTCCTGTTCTTCTATACACAAATGGTCTCAGATGAAACCGACCCTCACTATCGATAAAACGTATTCGATCGGGATTAGCGGCAAGATAGTCAGAATGAGGCCGAGTCATGTCATAGGGAGCAAAAAATTCTGCGAAAATTATCATGATATATAACATAGTGATAATCACTGTTGCAACAACGCCGACCCTGTGTTTTAAAAATTTCCTCCACATGAGCTGTTTGGGAGATAAAACTATATATTCCGCGCTATCCCTACGCTGAAACACCTCTTTTCTATCATTCATCAGGTTGTTCGATTTATTAAATACCATTCAGCTGTTCCTTCCATTCACCAAGAACTTATTATCAGTCATACCGGATGCGAGGGTCGGTCCATGCAAGCACTATATCGGCGAGAAGATTCCCCACGATCAATAAGACAGAGATGACAAGTAAAATAGTGCCTGCAAGATACATATCCTGTGCAGTTAATGCCTGGTAAAAGAGAGGTCCGATTGTACGGAGATTTAAAACAATTGAAACGAGCATTTCGGTAGCAAGAATTTCCGGTAAGTAAACTCCTATACGGCTGATAATCGGATTAATAGCGATACGCAGTGCATGTTTGCGCAAAACGATTCTCTCTTTTAAACCCTTTGCTCGAGCAGTTTGAATGTACTGCTGGTTTAATACATCCAGCATATTTCCACGCATGATACGCATGGTATTCGAAGTACCGGCAACCCCTATGGCTATTATAGGTGCCGGTAGATGCTTTAAAAAATCGAGTACCCTTGCCAATGACCAGGGAGCGGCAATGAATTCGGGTGAAAAGAGCATACCTATGTATTGAGAGTCAAAATAGAACACGGAAAAGAAGATTATTAACAGCGCAAGTAAGAACCCGGGAATTGATATTCCTATGAAAGCGACAAATGTTAAAAAATAATCCATCAAGGTATATTTATGAGTCGCAGAGTACACACCGATGGGAATAGCAATACCTACTGCAAAGAGAAAGGCGAGGAAATTGAGTATCAGTGTAAGTGGTATCCTCTCACGAAGAAGATCGGCTACAGGGATGTTACTTATGCTCATGGCGATACCAAAATCACCCTTTGGAAACCCTATTACCCACCTCCAATACTGTACATAAACAGGTTCATACAAACCGTAACGATGACGCAGTAATTCCAGCAACTCTTTTGAGGCCATGCCACCTCTCGACGCTACCAAGGCGGCATAGCTTGTGATATAATCACCCGGGGGTAGCTGTATAATAAAAAAACAGATGATCGATATTATTATTATCATGGGGATTGACAGTAAAACTCTGCGTAATATATACGTGAGCATTCCCATTGATAAATTGCCCCCTGATCACTAGAAGGATTTACATTGCAGGTTTACACGTTCTTAAAAAATTTCAAATGGGAAGGTAATTTAAAACTACCTTCCCATTCGCCATTTTGAGTAACTTTGATGGACAAAACAGAAAGCGTTTCAAAAGTTTGTACCTTCATTGTATCCATACAAAGTTAATATCAAGGTTTCTCGCCTGGTTTGTACTTCTCATAAAGCTGGTGATACATCCATTCGGGTCCGGCGCTCCCAAATTCATCAATACGAGCAACAATCTTCGGTGCATTTCCGAGCCTATTACTGACGATATTCGGACGCTTATAGAACCCGATATGAATGACAAAGACATTTTCAGCCATTACCTTATTTGCTTCTTTCAAAACTGCAACACGTTCGTCATAGGGTATATTCTTTGCCTTTTGCAAAAGCTTCGTAAATTCAACATACTCAGAGCTAAAGGGTGCATCATAAGCCTTTGGATGCCATTTGGGCGTGCCAGGTGTTACAGGAATCCACCACTCAAGTGCTGCAAGGGGCTCAACATGAGCACTAAAGTCATAGGTGGAAATCTCGAAGTTACCCGCCTCAAGACGTTCGGTGATCAAAGTCTGATGCTGAATATTCAACACAAACTTGATACCTACTTTTGCCAGATCTTCAACGACCATCTCGCTCAGTGGTGAATAGAGATCGTGCTCATATACGTCCCAGACAACCTCGCACTTTTCTCCTGTTGGAAGCTCTCTTATGCCATCACCATCTCTGTCTATAATCCCTGCTTCATCCAGAATCCTTTTTGCCCTTTCAGGATCATACTCTGAATAAAGTGTACCGACCTCTTCTTCAAAATAGGGAGAATCTGGTGAAAAGGAACATCCCATGGGAACAAGCTGATCAAAAAACAAAACTCTTCCAATCTCAAGCCGGTTTATTGCCAGCGAGACAGCTTGCCGGAATGCCTTGTTCCTAACGACTTGCCTGGCATCTCTGTCCGGACCATCGTAGCCAAAGAATATCCCCATGCTGCTCAGAATAGAATGGCCAATCGAGTAATCTCTCGCTTCCTGCTCCTCTAAAAACAGAGATAGATGCTGGATTCCAACCCACATATTATCAAGATCATACTTACCGGTCACATTACCAAGGGCAACTCCCTGTCGGTCACCGGCAACAAATATCTCGGTTCTGTCAAAGTAGGGCAGCTGTTTTCCTTCCGGATCAACCTTCCAGTAATAGGGGTTTCTCACAATTACCATTTTTGAATCTGGATCAAAACTTTCCAACATCCATGCCTGCAGCGTTACCCTACCACGGCCACTGCTCCAGGGAATATTCTCGTTCAGTTCATCATAGGTAGCATCAGGATTGTATTTTGGATGAAACTTGCTGAGGTAATGCTTCGGCAACGCAATTTCGGACAGACTAGCGTACATTGTCTCAGCAAAATAATATGGATCCGGATAGATGAATTTAATCGTATAATCATCTATCTTGCGCACCTCAGGTAACTCCCCTTCATAGTAGAGGTTGGCAGCATGATACCAGGTGTAAGCCGCATTCTCATCATCCAGGATATCGAACAGGAAGAACAGAATGTCATCAACCGTAAAAGGCTCTCCATCTGACCACTTTGTGCCCTTTCGGAGATATACGGTCATTTCTGTACCATCGCTACTGAATTCCCACCGCTCAGCAAGATTGGGGAGAATCGGGCCATCACCCGGAATCGGCCATGTAAAGGCAAAGAGAGACTCATTCGTATGATGCGATATGAGCCATTCATCGGGCATAAAAAATCCTGTTCCCCTTCTAAAGGTATCACTGTATTTACCTATCTCTTCAAAAGGTTCAATTACCAATGGATTTTCAGGTAGCCGCTCCTCCAGCGGTGGAAGAGTGCCAGCTTTGACCATTTCATGCAGCATTGGCGCCTCTTTTTCCGTCCACTCAACGGGCGTTACCACTTCCTCTTTAACAGGTTCTTCCTTCTTGCTGCTAGCGAATAGAGGAAAACCCCCGAGCACCAGGCCAACAGCTAGAGCTGTTAGCAAAAAACAGTACAACCATTTCATTTTTTTCATTGCTTTAATCCTCCTCATGAAATTATTCCTTTTTGATTAAAAATATCTTGTTTATCACCCCCTTCATTAACGGTTGGAGAACTTTATATTTTGAGAACGTTACCAAACCCCTATTCTGTATCAATATCCAGTTGATGTCAAGCAATATCTTCTTGTTGTAACTCTCAGACAACCAATATCGACGGTCTTACCTGCGTGAGACCGTTTGCACTTAATTCTCGGTGAGGAAAGTTCTCATCATAGGTGATATACTCAAGCATGTCTTTTTTTAACAGATACACGTCTTCGGCCATTACTCCCGGAAGTGAGGGATTCCAGCCGATCACGTTATTTTCTCGTAGGGTGTAATCTGCAGACTCCGATACCGTTTGTTCTCGAGGATGATACCCCATCGTGCCGCCCTGCGTATGATTTTTCCATTCCTCCCTGTTGACCCCTACGCTACGGTAAATCTCCGGTAATTTTTGGTAAATGCTTTTTAAACTCGTGCCAATAGTAGCCAGGGAATTCAAATAAACATATACAGTTTCAATCCTCTCTTGATTAACCTTTAATTCTTCCGGAGGCTCCCCGAATGAAACAATTCTGTTAATTGGAAAGGCGAGCCCGCCCCTCTTCCCCACTCCGCAAAATGAGTAGTGCTTTCTGATTTTGTAATCGGTAACGACCTGGTGCCTGTACTTCAGTGACCGTTCATCCCCTCCTATCAGGATGACGGATATATTGAACCGGCGTTTAATAAGCTCCTCAGCAAGTGCGGCGGCTATTTCCGATTCCTTTATTCCCGGTCCTGTTCTTTCTGCCACTTCAGTGATAATCGATGCAGCCTCTTTACCGTATTCACGTAGTCGATCTATTTCTGAATCATAGAGTACTGAACGCAAAAGCATCAAATGTCCATCAATTGACAGCGGATTTGCTATCCCGCCAACCGCTGCATCAACTCCAATCCTACCTTTTATGAGTTTCGATGCCTCAGCCCCAATCCCACCGGAATACCAGCCTATTCTTCTATATTGAAAGGGGCAATGCGAAAACTCCTCTTCCATAACTCGGTCGTGATCTCCATTTTCTGCAATTACAAAGACTGTTTCATCCGTTATGAGAATGCCAATCAAGCTATCCTGGTAATCGAACAGCACATGGTTATTACCACCTGCCGTCAACCAGCACACGTTGGACTGCTGGGTAATTAAAATTCCCGAAAGTCTTTCATTGCTGATGATTTCCCTAACCTTTTGTAACTTTCCTAAAACTTCATCTTTTCTTATATCCACTTTTCCCATTCGTTTTTGTCCTCCCCTTTTTTCTTCTAGCCGAAATTTTATTCACCTTTTACGGCACCAGCTGTCAAGCCACTTACAAAATATTTTTGTCCAAATAGATAGATCAACATCATTGGCAATATTGAAACTAAAAGACCAGCCATTATAACAGGCTGATTTATCTGAAATCTGCCCTGAAAGCGAATCAATCCAGCCATGAGAGTACGTAACTCACTCTTCTGGAGGAAAATCATTGCTATGAGAAGTTCATTCCAGACCCATAATGAATTCACGATTATTAGGGTAATGATAGCCGATCTACTTAACGGCAGGATAATTCGTAAAAAAATACCGAGGTCTGAGCATCCATCGATCCGTGCAGAATCTATGATCGACTCTGGTATGGTAACAAAAAAATTCCTCAAAAGATAAATCGCGAATGGCAATATGAGACCTGTGTATATAAGTATTGCACTCCAGTAGGTATTTACAAGTCTTACTTTGGTCATTACGACAAACAGTGGAATTATCATCACTATTGGTGGTATAACCATTAAACTGATAATGAAGTTGAATACTTTCTCCTTTCCAACAAATCGTATTCTCGCGAAGGCATAGGCAGCAAGAGCTGCTACTATGGTCGAAAAGGATACCGCCATTACGGTGACCACTGTTGAGTTTCTAAACCAGAATAGCAGGTTCTTATCTTTCCAAAGTGTTTGATAGTTTGTGAGGACGGCTTTTTTTGGAAGCGCCACCTTGTTATTGACGTATTCCATTTTTGTCTTCAATGAAGTGATAAACATAAAGAAAATGGGGTAGGTAACCACAATTACCAAAAGAATCATTAAAAGTTGCGTCGAAAAAATGACTAAACCCCTTTTGAGGATCTTCGCCAATCTGCGCGTTTTTCTGTTTGATCCTTTAATAGCTTTATTCATATTCCTTATAAATCCTTATCCTTAAGCGATGCGACATAAATGACAACAGTGCAGCTAGTATGAAAAGTACTATTGCGACCGCAGAAGCAACAGCCATATGATTCATTTTAAATGCTTGAATGAATATATAGTATTCCGTCACGTAGGTAGAATGGGCAGGACCTCCGAGGGTCATTACATAAACATAATTGAATACCCAGCTCAGCATAGTGATCAGTGCGATAAAAACATAAAACTCGATAACAGTCCCGAGCTGTGGAATTACGATATACCATAACCGTTGTAGCCAATTTGTCCCATCTATCTTAGCTGCATCAAATATCTCTTCTGAAACAGTCATCAACCGCGCGAGAAAAAGCATTGTTCCGAAACCAAATTCTCGCCAGAGAATGACCAGCATGATCGTTGGCAGAGCAAAAACGGTACTACCCAACCAATCAACAATTAATTTTTCTAATCCGATAATTTTTAGAAAAGTGTTGAGTATTCCCCTTCCCTGAAAAAACAGAGAGAAAAAGATACCGATTGCGGTTATTGAAGTTATATATGGGAGAAGTACAATACTCCTGTATATTTTCCACCCTCTTATCTGCTCAAAGAGAAGGACGGAAAAAAACAGAGAGAGAAAAACGAGGATTGGAACCAGTAACATGAGAAACAGATTATTTCTCAGAGACATCCAAAACAACTCATCGTTTAACATCAGAAAGTAATTTCTGATTCCAACAAAGGGTCTACCAGCCTGCGCCAAGTCTAAAAAACTGTACCGTAAATTCTGAAACAGGGGAAAAAAGTATACAAAAAAAATGAAAAATATTGCGGGTGCAATGAACAGATATCCCTTCCCATTTTCTTTTCTCGAGCTATTCATAGGAACATAATTCGAAACAGATTTAATAAAGGTGGGCACCAGTTATTTTGGTGCCCACAGTTAATGGATTTTCATTTAACCTTTAAAAAGGGGAAGTCTTCCTCAGCCCAGATTCTGAAATTTTCTAACATTACAGGATTTTCTTCTCTCCATTTCTCCGCACTTGCTTCAAGCTTCTGGGCTGCATCTGCAGCGTCAATCTTTCCAGTTAAAAACTCCTGTGTAGTTGCGTAAATAGCTTCCTCCATGGCTCCGGGGTGGTTCCATACGTATGTCATAGAAGCGTTACTCTTCGTCCATTCAAGAATCTTTCTATCAACTTTGCTCTTCATAATACTTTCTTTCACATAATCCGTTGCAGGAAAGATACCCGTTCTTTCATATAGAGCATTCTGACGCTCTTCTGAGAGAAAAAATTCAAGGAACCTGCCCGCCTCCTCCTTATACGTGGCCACAGCGGGAATAGCAAGATCAATAGCAGGAATCGGCAGCTTACCCCTTAGTTTGCCCCCCTCACCCGGTACAGGAACAATCCAAACATCAATAACGTCTTCGCCAAATTCACGTACCGCAGCAGCTATTCGAGGCTGTACGTCATAAAAAATGCCGACCTCGCCGGTGAAAAAAAGGTCCTGTCCTTCAGCCAAGCTGAGAGAGTTTACATCCGGATTGAAGAGTTCTTTGTCACGTAGTTCCTGAATTAGATACCACCATGCGGAATGCTCTTTATCCGTGTAATGCTCGTCTCCAACGACAACTCTGTGATAATCAGTTGCAGAATCATAGTACTGGTACTGAAGAGAAGATGGAAACCAACCACCGTAGTACCCATCCTTTATGCCAAAACCCCATGGGATAAACCCAGCTGCTTTTATTTTTTCCAAAGCAGCAATAAATCCCTTCCAGGTGGTCGGAAGGTTGTCGGGATTCAGTCCTGATTTTTTCCAGACATCCCTGTTTATTGCAAAAAGCCATGGGTCCAGGTATAGAGGCACGAGCCACTGTTTTCCATCCCAGTAGCCTTCAGCCCTGGTTTCTGGATAAATATGTGACAGCACATCCTCTGAAACATAGTCACTTATAGGAACAAGGTGTCCGGCCCACGCTACTTCCAGACCCATTGCGCCACCCCATAATATATGCAACTCAGGAGCATCCTTTGCCTCGACCGCTGCGTAGAATCCAGTGTAGATCTGATCAATATCCACATGAGTCACTTCCCATGTTACGTTTGGATGTATTTCATGGTATTTATCTGCGGTTTCCTGAACAAACTCCGTGATGCCGGGAGCCTCATCCTCTCCCCAGAACCATATCCTACAGGTAATCTCCTCTTCCACCGCAGCTTCCTCTTTACTCCCCCCTGCAAATAGTGGGAGAGCCATTAGAAGTGTCACGAGCAGAAACGTGATCACCATCCAACAAACATTTTTTCTCATTTGCAATATCCTCCTCTATAATCGTGTTAAGTTTATCAGTCACCAAAAGCCTTTATAATCTCAAGATAGAGCGACTTTCATCACCTCCCCTCTTCCAATTTTTTAATCAACCGATAATTATGCCTGATGCATCTTCCAGCAAAGCAGGTCTATTCTTGCACCCACTATTTTGCTGTGAGCTGCTTTGCCAGATTTATAGCTCTCAATGCATCCGGTGCAAAACCGTCAGCCCCAACTTTATCAGCATACTCCTTTGTAATGGGTGATCCACCCACCATAATTTTAACCCTGCTATTTTTTTTTCGTATCATCTTTATTGCAGGTTCCATCGCAAGCATCGTTGTCGTTAAGAGCGCTGATATTCCAATGACATTTGCCGCTTCTTTTTCAGCAGCGTCAATGATCCTCTCAACAGGCACATCAACTCCCAGATCGACGACATTGAAACCTGCCCCCTCAAGCATCATACTCACAAGGTTTTTCCCAATGTCGTGAACATCCCCCTCAATTGTCGCCATTATTATGTTCCCCATCGATGACTCTTCAGACTTTGAAAGATGTGGTTTTAATAGTTCCATTGCACTCTTCATTGCTGTTGCCGACATAATTACTTCTGGAAGATACATCTCATATGCTCTAAATCGCTGTCCAACCACATCCATCCCTGCCACAAGACCACTATTCAGAATTTCCTTGGGTTTTATCCCTTCATTTAAAAAATTTCCGGTAAGCTTCTTCGCCTTATCCTCATCACCGCTTATAATGGAATCCTTTAACTCATCGAACATAGCGACACCTCCAAATTAATCTATCATTTTATTCACCCTTACATTTCTGGTCGGAACTTGAAAGAATCTTCAAGCTTTTCGTCCTTCATTGCACGGTTATAAATCTTATCAAGCTCCTTCTTTGTATCCTTATCAGTTGCATAGGTGTGTTCTTTTATCTTTTTTCGTGCCATTTCCCTCGCATACTGCCGTACCGACTTTGAACCCATTTCCATCCACTGTCCAAGGTTCGTATGCACAAAGAGTTGTGGCTCCCAATATTCTTTCCTGAAGTTTTCGAGAGTACTCTTTCTACCAACAAAGCTTTCTCCCGGTCCAACTGACTCGATCTCACGAATCATAAGACGTGCCTCATCAAAATCTTCTTCTCTCAATATAGTTTTTATATATTCAACGATCTCATAGTCGATTATGAGCTGCTCTGCACAGTATATTTCTCCAGTAGATAACAAACCACCGCAGCGAAAAGCTCGTGCTCCTCCCAGTGCGGCGATCAGAGTGTGGACGCCAATCTCAAAGGATGCATGGGCATCCGGCTCTTTTGAGGAGGTGAGGAGCGTCTTCGTCATAATTGGAATATCATAGTATTTACATAGTGCCATCTGATGAAGTGTATGCCGAATATATTCAGCCGATCCATAGACAAAGGTGGTGTACTTCATATCAAACGGATCTGCTTCGAATGCATCATTGGGCGAAATATAATTATTGGCTTTNNGGATCTGCTTCGAATGCATCATTGGGTGAAATATAATTATTCGCTTTGTGGTTGATGAGACTGAGCATGGTGAGACCGGCAAAATGTTCGTACATACTCTGCAGAATGGTGCCAAGCATAGTGACAGGGGCGGAGACACCTGCAACCGGCATAGTCGATACCCACATTGGAACATTTTTATCCAGGAGTTGATAGGCAACTTCCAATCCATTTTTATCAAAGGATCTCGGACTTATCATCCAGATGCCAAAGGTAAATCGCTTGTTTGCAGCTTGCGACATTTCATATACATAGTTAGCGCATTCGATCGTGGGTTTGTCCATGTGCTCATAGATATCGTTACATCTGTATCGAGAATTCTCCCACGCTATTTTGTGCATTAAAATAGTCTGTAGATGAATGGGTACATCGAGAGGCACCACCGGTGCAGAACCTACAGTATCTAATGCATCGCCAAGCTTTATCAGGTCGACAAGGTCATTCGAAGACGGTGGTCTTAATTCGCCGGTATCCCAATCATAGAAAGAGGTCTGATGCGCACCAGCTGATATGATCCAATTATCTTTCGCATAAGTAGGGAGATCATACGTTGCCCCCTTCAAGGCTTTCATCACCAGATCGCTTTTGAACTTCACATGATCCTTCTCGATCTTAACGCCATCATAATTTGAAAGGCGCTTCAGCATTCCTTCATGGGGTATATGAATACCAACTTTTTCGATTAGGTAGAGCACCTTCTCATGCATTGTATCCATCTGTTCCTTGTTAAGACCACCTTCAATAGTAAAATTTTCAATGCGCATTTCTTTTCCCCCATGTTTGAATAGCACTTACGAGATTACTTTTCACCTGTGACTTTTATTAAAACGACTCCTTTAATAATTCATCCTCCAGAGCATGTTCATAAATCCTATCGAGTTCCTTTTTTTTATCATCGCCGATTTTATAATCATGTTCCTTTATCTTCTTCTTCGCAATTTCATTTGCGTATTCCCGAATAGATTTTGAGCCCATTTCCCTCCATTGTCCGAGATTTGAATGAATAAACAGTTCGGGCTCCCAATACTCCTTGCGAAAATTGTATCAAGGGTACTTTTTCTTCCAATAAAACTCTGACCCGGTCCTACCGCTTCAATTTCACCTACCATAAGTTGTTCCTCACTGAACTCTTCTTCTCTTAGAAGGGTCTTTATGTATTCAACAATTTCATAAACGATTACGAGCATTTCAGCCGAATACACCTCCGCGCTTGTCAACAAACCCCCACATCGAAAAACCCGCGCCCCTGCCAATGCAGCAATGAGAGTAAAAACACCCACTTCAAATGCAGCATGAGCGTCAGGTTCTTTTCCAGAGGTCAGTAGAGATTTTACAACAAAGGGCATATTGTAGTACTTATGAATAGAGATTTTATCAAGGGCACATCGGATGTCCTCAGCTGAACCATACACAAACGCGCTGTACTTCCAATCAAAAGGATGGGCAATAAAACTATCAATAATCTGAATATAGGTATAGGATTTGGTATTCAATAGGTTCAGCATTGTGAGACAGGCAAAGGTTTCAAACATTGCCTGCAGTATTGAACTCTTCATAATTATTGGGCCATTAACTCCTGCTATTGGCATGGTACCTGCCCACATGGGTACACCTTTATCGAGAAATTTATAAATTATGTCCAATTCTTTTCTGTCAAAGGTCCTTGGACTTATCATGTACAGCCCCAGGGCAAACCACTTATCGGCAACCCTCGACATTTCATATATATATTGTGCAGACTCAACAGTTGGTTTTGGATCATGTTCAAACATATCGTTGGCTCTGAACCGTGAGTTTTCCCAGGCAACTTTATGCATTAAAATTTCCTGAACATAGTAAGGCATATCGAGCGGTACAACTGGAGCTGAACCGACGGTATCTAACGCATCTCCCAGTTTGATCATGTCTATTAAATCGTTTAACGTGGTTTCTCTTATCTTTCCTGTATCCAGGTCAAAGATCTTGGTTTGATGAGCACCAGCTGAAATGATCCAATTTTCCTTTGCATATTTCGGAACCGGGTATTTCGCCTCTTTAAGTGCTTTGAGTACCAAATCGCTTTTGAATCGAACATTCTCCTTTTCAATGAACACCCCTTCGTAATCTGACAGCAAATCTAAAATTCCCTTATGCGGAACATATATTCCTAATTTTTCAACGAGGGAGACGGCCCGCTCATGCATGGTATCAATATTCTCCTTCGTAAGACCTCCTCTTAGATTAAAATCTGCTACTTTCATGTATGGCCTCCGTTCTTCACCGATCTAATGCGCGCTCTATCAATATACACCATATGTATGGATAGCATTCACCATTGTTACAAAATTGTCGAAAGGTATCTCATTTACCGAACTAACGGTCCCTGCAATATACCTACCTCCCGGCTTCATTTCTTCGACTACGTTCCTGACATAATTTTCTACATCCAAAACACTTCCCCTTATCAGGGGGTCGGTATCAATAGCACCAAAGAGACACAATTTACTTCCCCATTTTTTTTTATATTCATGGTAATCAACGCCATTGGCATCTAATGGAAACAGTGCCGAACAGCCCAATTCGATTATCATGTCGATAATCTCATCGGGTTTTCCATCACAATCGAAAATAATTGGCACCCCAGCGTTTAGAGCTGGCTCATAGATTATCTCAGCATACGGTTTATACAATTCCTTGAAATGCTCTGGATTTATCATTAAGCCCGATTTATGAGCCACATCGTCTCCAGAAAAAAGAATATCGATACCCAATGAGACAGCTTCTTTCACCAGCTTCAAATACCAATCTATTGCGGTCGAAAGCATCTCATGGGCAAGATCGATATCATCATAGATCAACATAAAGAAGTCCATGCCGCAGAGGTTTACATAATGGGTGATAAAAAAGTTACCTGTACAGAGTGAAACTGCTATATTCTCATTCTTAGCTGCTTCTATATACTGTTCTAAATATTCTATTCTTTGTGTAATATCATCATCCGATGGTGGAATTACACTTTTCCAATCTTCCCTATTCTTAATACTCCCATCATTGATGATACATAACTTCCCTCTCGCGTCCAATTTCCTGTATGGGGCAAATGCTGCCTCCATCATTATTGTGTCCTGACCGATAATTTTACAGATATTTATCCAATCCTTTGGATGCATTGGGATACACATATCACCATCAACTACCGCTCTCTCATCTCCCCTGTATGGATCGCCCACTGCAGCAGCGGTGTTACCTGCGGTGTAACCAAGAATTTTCTGAACTAGTTCAGAATCGATATAATTTTCAAAAAGAGGAACCCGATCGATCCTATCGCCCTTTAATGCTCCCAGTAAACGATCCTTATTGGGCTTACCGATATCATTCGAAAAACGCAATGAAACACCCCATTATAAAACAAAGCTCTGGATTATAAAGATAAAACCATACTTTATGAAAACATTACTAATAATTATTTGTTCATATACATTTTCCAACAATATTCAATGGGAACGTTATCAGCAATTTTAGATAGAAATCCTTGCATGTCAAGTAAAATATCACTTTACATAAAAAAATATCCATTTTGTATGTCAACTCCTAAATATGGGGAGTACTCAACTTGAAAATAGTGGTTTGAAACGTATTGTCTTCGTTTATAAAAGGAAAAAAGTGTTAACGTTTTCAAATATATTTGTTATTATCATCTACATGTCAGAATCGACAAAATTAAATGAATCAAAGGTAACCATTAAGCATATTGCAAAAGTAGCAGGAGTTTCTGTTTCAACTGTATCAAGAGCCTTGAGGAATGACCCCGCTGCAAGCTCCAAAACGATCGATAGGATACTGGAAATTGCAGAAAAGTTAAATTACTATCCCGATTCACTGGCAAAGAGCCTCCGACAAAAAAGGACAAACACCATTGGCATTATCTTCAATGACCTTAATAACCCCTTTTATACTGAAATACTCAGTGAAATCGGAGAAATTCTATACAGCAACAAGTATTCCCTATTTATATGCTATTCCCATTGGAATTTTGAGCGTGAAAAACAAAATATTCTATCATTATTATCAAAAAGAGTTGATGGTGTAATCATCTCCCCAATAGATGATAAGAGTGATAATGTAAAGCTCCTATTCAAAAACAATGTAGAAACAGTTTTGATTGATTGCTATCCTTTCTTCAAATCCTGCAGTTATGTTTACACCGAGCATGGGAAGGGAGCAGAAATAGCAACAGAGTATCTGATTAAGAACGGTCATAAAGATATTTTACTTTTTACCGGTCCCTATGAAAGTTTTTTGGCAAACCATTTCTTAAGTGGTTACATCAATACGCTCAACAAACATCAGATAAAAATCAAAGATGAACTGATAGTCCGCTGCAAGGAGTTGTCTATTGAAAGTGGCTATGAAACATTTAAATCATTACTCACAAAAAACAACACAGGCAAGTTTGTCGATTTTACCGGCATCATAACAATCAGTGATCTCCTCGCTGTTGGTATATACAAGGTAGCAAACGAGCTTGGTTTCAATATTCCAGGAAATTACAGTATTATAGGGTACGATGATATCGAGCTAACAAGTGCCCTCTCCCCCCCACTCACAACAATGCATCAACCAAGAAAGAGAATCGGTAGAGAGAGTCTAAACATTCTCTTACATAACATTGAGAAGGAAGAGAAAAAAATCAGAAAGATAGGTTTTGATCCCCATATTGTCGTTAGAGGCTCCGTACGCAAGTTAAATTAACCCATCATTTTCAAGATAAACTCGCCGGGCTCTTATTCCATCACGTTTTTAAACTCAGCACTCAATAAACATATCCATAAAACTTTTGCCACTATCTTGAAATCATGCACTACGTTTATCGTGTGAACTCTTGAAAGCAATTAACTGTTTCGACACCATTTTGCGCTATCGGGACATCAACTCTAAAACCTTAAAGAATTGCACTAACTCATTCAAAGCTTTATCATTTAACATTCAATAATAAGCCTAATAGAGGAAGAGTGGGGGATTCTTTATGTTAGATAATGAGAAATTAAGGATCAAGGTATTATCGGAAGAACAGATCAGGAGTTTACACGAGGCGACATTGGAAATTCTTGAAAATACAGGCGTGATTATTGATACTCCAGAAGCAGTTGACCTTCTTTATCAGAATGGAGCTAAGGTGAATGGAAATAAGGTACGTATTCCAGAGACTATGCTGAATAAAGCTCTGAAAACCGCGCCACATCAGGTACGATTATACGACAGAAAAGGAAAAACATGCTTGGATATTAGCGGAAGCAACGTGTACTTTGGAGGTTGGGTAGAAAATATGTATATTTACGACCTTGAGAGTGGACAACTACGGCCTCCTGTTTTAAATGATTTAGAGATAACGGCATCAATTTGTGAACAGGCTGCCAACATTGATTGGTTGAGTTGGGCTGGCCAAGTATCCGATGTACCACCACCGATACGTGATCCAATGATCTTCAGAAAAATTTTGTCATATACAACCAAACCCTTTGTAACAACTACGGTTGATGAAAATGCGCTTAAAGATATAATCGACATGGCAGCAATTGTCACGGGGAGTTATGATGCATTGAGGGCCAGGCCATTCATTGCGAATGGTTCTGAACCGGTTTCACCACTGCATCTCAGTGAGACCGGTGTAGAGAAGTTACTCATGTGCGCTGATTACGGTATTCCGATCTGCTACTATCCAATGCCGGCAGCCGGATCCACAGCGCCGTGCTCTCCTGTGGGTCCCCTTGTCATCGGAAATGTGGAGGTCCTGGCTGGATTGGTTATCCATCAGTTACACACCCCTGGGGCTCCTTTTATCTATGGAAACATACCGGGCATGATGGACATGAAAACGATGGTTGTATCCTACGGCGCACCGGAACTCATACTGTGCCTATCAGCAATGTCTGATTTGGGCCACTGGTATAATTTACCCGTTTATGGAACCGCCGGATGCGGAGATTCCATGGAAATTGACGGTCAACTGGGGGTTGAATACGCGCTAACAATCCAACATTCTATCCTAAGCGGTGCTAATCTCGTTCATGACCCGGGAATTCTTGGTGCCGGAGTCCTTGGAGGTGCCGAGGCCATCGTCTTTGCCGATGAGATTATAGGGATGATAAAGCATATAACCGCTGGCATTGAGATTAATTCTAAAACTTTGGCTGTGGATTCGATACATGAAATTGGACCTCGGGGTAATTTCCTCACCCATCCAAGTACATCGGATAACTATCGGTCCTTTTGGTATCCAAGTGTATTTACACGAGAACCGGTTCAAACCTGGTTAGAAAAAAGTGAAAAACCTGATTTGAGAAAGCGATTAAAAAAACGAGCTTATGATCTCATCCATACTCATGAAATAGAACCATTGGGTAAAGATGTTGAAGCAGCTTTGAGAGAAGTAGAGATACGTGTGAAGAAACGTTCTTAAAACAGGATGACTTTAACACAAAAAGGTTTACATAAAGGGGGGATTTCAAATGATATTCGCAAAAGGATTTAGTGGGCCAGAAGGTCCTGTACTATTGCAGGATAAGAGCTTACTGATAGTGGAATTTACAAAGGAACGGGGATGTGTCACCCATATCAGTTCGGACGGAAAATTAAAAAAGATGATTGCAAAAACGGGAAGCCCCAACGGACTAGCCCTAGATAGGGATGGATTTATCTGGGTTGCAGAATCGAAAAAACCTTCCCTTTTAAAACTAACAATGAATGGTAAATTTCAAGTGTTTCTGACTGAATGTAATGGAGAACCATTCCTACTTCCAAACGATCTTGCTTTTGGGCCAGATGGTGCATTATACCTGACTGATTCGGGATTCAAACCTGAAGATTTTTATGTCAATGGAAAAGCTCGTGATGATTACCAGAACATCCCTTATGATGGTAGGGTATATAGGATTGATACTAAAACTAAGGACATAGCCAAACTGGATTCAGGAATACTCTTAACGAACGGTATAGCTTTCGGCCCGGATAATAACCTCTATGTAAATGAAACGAATACCGGCATGGTTTATCGATACAGAATGAGAGATGGCGAGGTCATCGGCAAACGTGAAGACTTCGGGAACGTTCTTGCACCAGGTGAGTATGGTCGACGAGGACCCGATGGTATGAAGTTTGGTGAAGATGGAAATCTGTATGTTGCAGTATGGGGACAGGGAGACGTGACTGTACTGGGACGGGACGGAAGCGTTGTTAAGAGAATTAAAACAGGAGGAATGCAACCCACAAATCTTGTTTTCGGACTACCGGGAGAAAAGAAGCTTTACGTTACTGAAATGGAATTCGGGACGGTCGAGGTTTATGATGTTGATACCGATGGCCTTCCTCTATACATGTGAAAGGAATCCCCCATGCCCAGAGAACCTTAGGACCGGTATGCTTTGAATTACCGGAAACATTATCGAAATACGCCTAAAGTCCCAAACCGGAAATTACTTCCAAGCGCTCTTACCCTTTTGGATGAATGTGATACGCAGGCCCAAACGGTTCAGCTGATACCTCGATCTGGAGTAATTCGCCGTTGGTATCGTTAGCAGTTTTGAGTAAGGTCACCGTTTTTCCTCCAACCGGACCGATAACATCACCTGATCTTGCCATGATACATCCTCTCCACAACATAATTGAAAATATTGAAATCCCGTGCCTATTCCAATTAAGCCTACTAACAGGCTCAGTAACACAAGTGCTCCCCCATCAGAGCAAATACATATGCAAAAGTGGAATATGTTTTAGGGAATGAAAAACTCCCGTACACCCCTGAGCGACTGAACGCTGCTTTTTTCAAGAGCAGTACCGGCATACGGTAAATACTGACCTTTGAAATCTTCCGGGTTCAGCTTCGGTGTTCCCTTGTGCAACTCCTGGTTGATTAAGTCGATAAATGCGTTCGCAATAATCGCATGGCCGAGGTTGTTCGGGTGCACCCCATCGAGGCTGAAAACCGTATTTTCAGGATCATCCAGCACAAAATTACCGGAGTATCCGCCGAATGCCCCCTCGTTTTCAGGATTCCACATATGGTTCATATCCACCAAGGGGACATTGAAGCTGGAAGTCAGGTCCAGGATAATCCTGTTGAAATCAGAGATGGCGCCGATAATACCTGCGGATTCAGAATCCGTTATGGTTAGGTCTCCAGTAAATGGACTGCCAACACCGCTTCCCATAGCCACACCTGCAGCATCCATTGCAGCCTGTATTTCAAGAAAAAGGGCAGTTGCTTCGCTCTCATCAGCCACCAAACCCATATCTTGAAGATCAGTTTCATCGGGAATTCCAAGCCCATCTCGTAGATACCCATCAATCGCATTCTGCACCAGATACTGTACCGGATCAGTAGTGCTTCCCTCCACTGTCAAAAGAGGGATGTAGAATTGATCTAGGGAATCACCGAAATTGATCGGTTGAATAGTCTCATTGTTGAATAAGACAGGAACAGGAATATTATTCTTGAAACCAATCACACTCTTAAAAATGTCGTCCATGATGTGCATATAGGCGAGGTATCCCGGAATATTCGCCACGAAGACTCGTGCATCAGTCTGAGCCTCTAAATCCGACAGCAGCGAGGCGAATTCGTTTCTGAACGAAACCGGATCCGTGATCAGACTCGTATCTCCCCCCTCCATGACCGCTCTCAGAATATCGTTGTTTCCAATCCAAAGCAGCACAATCGTCGGCTTCAGTTCGATAGCCTGCTGTAAAATAGTGGTACTTTCAATATCCGGATTGAAGTTGCGAAGGACCAGGTCAAAGAGGAAATTATTAGGCACAACAGAATTATTGTAGCCTGTGGTGTGACGAATATCATGAAGCCATGCACCACCAACACCTAGATTGTTGTAAGGCCTTTCCAGTGAGAAATTTTCAAGAAGTGGAATTATCTTCAGTAATAGCGCGAGCCCGCTAATCCCTTCCTCGAGATAGGTAGCAATTATCCTTCCGTTTTCGAATTTCAAAGGTTCTGCATAAGGAGGGCTTCCAAAACCGGGAGGGCTGACGTAAGGCTGCTCAAAGTCTGTGTCTACCCCCATCTGCATTGCAATGAGATAGGGAAAACTGTGCAACTGATAATTTTTCACCAATCCCGCATCCTGAATGCCCATTGTGAGGCTGTCGCCGATGGCAACCAGCACAACATCCTCCTTTGTCGAACAGGTGCTCAGCAACAGTACTAGCAGGAGGCATGCAAGAACAGGGAGTGAAAGTACTTTTCGCATTTTTCTCCCCCTTACATTCTACCATGCCTTTGGATTCCTTCAACAATTGATCCAGGGAGTACATGGGCTATTCTGGGCCTCCTTATGATTTTTCAGGGTAACTATTTTCGGCTGTATTCCAAAATCCTCCCGTGCTACTTGTTTTATCTCCCTAACATTTTTCACTGAATATGGGCACTGATCTGCTCGAATAATAGTTGTTCCCTATACAGGCTCGCGTTTCGTGCATCTGCAATACAATCATTCAATAAAAGGGTTGCCTACCGCTTATCCTTACATAAGTGCTTAAATCCAACAAATATACAGTGAATGAACATATAACGGGTCTCCAGCAATACTCAACTGGAATATACTCAATCATACTCTGCGTACCATTCCTGTGTGAATACAGGGTTTTGATTTTCATACCCTCAGATAAGCGTTTTTTATACCATTCGACCTTTTCCAGGAATCCCGGTTTTTTCACATTGCTGTATCCGCAAATTCCATACCTCAAGATATTGTCAGCGTTGGTATCGACGATCTCAACGCTATCCATTTTCTCATCACCTCAATAGAATAATCATACACATACTAAATAATTAAACAATGGATTAAAAATAAAATTTCACCCTGTATATGCGGATTATTGAGTACGCTTGAATAATGAGGTAAGCACCCAGTCTGCTACAGAGCGGGCAACCTCTTTGCGCTCTGCTTCAGGAACCGAATCTATATCAAACCTGTCATTATATTTCTTATAGTGGGATAAAGCATCAAATTGCACCATTTTATCCTTGCCGATAATATTTTTCATAATTCTTCCGTGGCATTTGAGAAAACAGCCGTCAATTACTATTACTTGTGAAGCTCTTTTTAACCAGTCATACATCGCAGAACCTGGAACAGAGAAAAATTCGCCGTGGCAGCCGCGACAGTATGGTTCTTCTTTTGCCACCATATTGGCAGCAAGCCGGGCTATCTCACCCCTGATGCAGGCTCCTTCACATGATAATACAGGGATATTACCCGCATCCAAGTTACTCTTACCGACCTTCTCTCCTATCGGACATCTCCCACTGGTCGCCTCTACCTTAAGCGTAAACATCTTCGTATCTTCCATCGTAAAACCTCCATGGTACAGTCTTTGTATTGTTTACCTCTATTTATATGGACGAAATTGCATGGAAAAAGGTTACATAAAATATTTTAACT
>JABAOF010001653.1_pt2 | contig 31415 bp, 30 predicted proteins | sample 7062171 | NCBI WGS metagenome assembly JABAOF01 (sample SAMN14538628, study PRJNA623070) | marine sediment metagenome | biome: marine biome [ENVO:00000428]; feature: marine pelagic biome [ENVO:01000023]; material: deep marine sediment [ENVO:00002113] | place: India: Gulf of Khambhat ...
ACAAGGAACTTCGCTACCATAGAACAGTTATAGTTACTGCTGCCGTTCACCCGGGCTTAAGTTTGAGCCTCACTCGCGCTCCGCGCGAGAAATTCCAAATACCCATCTATCCAATTAACAAATACTTGATAATTGGTGACTTGATAACTTGAAACTTCTTGTGCGAAGCACAAGATCAGCCCTCCCCTTAACCGACGGGCACCGGGCAGGCGTCAGCCCCCATACATCCCCTTTCGGGTTGAGCGGAGACCTGTGTTTTTGTTAAACAGCCGCTTNNGCACTGGGCAGGTATCAGCCCCTATACTTCAGCTTACGCTTTAGCAGAGACCTATGTTTTTGTTAAACAGTCGCTTGGGCCTTGTCACTGCGACCCTGGACCTCGCGGTACAGGGCACCCCTTCTCCCAAAGTTACGGGGCCAATTTGCCGAGTTCCTCAAGGAAGGTTTACTCGCTCGCCTTAGCCTTCTCAGCCAGACTACCTGTGTCGGTTTGCGGTACGGATTCCGTGGAGCTATCCTTAGAGGTTTTTCTTGGCTCTCCATCCTCACGAATTGCCCGCCGTAGCGAACTCTTCGTCCCGTCTTGGTTTTAAGCGTGGCGGATTTTCCTACCACACACCTCAAACGGGCAGAACGTCCAAACGCCACTCAACGCTCGTAACTTTGGAAAGCGTCACCCCATCGAGACTCCACGAAAGTGCTGGAATATTAACCAGCTGTCCATCGCCTACGGCTTTCGCCCTCGGCTTAGGACCGACTAACCCTCCGATGACGACCATTGCGGAGGAAACCTTAGTCATCAGGCGGTTGGGATTCTCACCCAACGACGCTACTCATCCCGAGATTCTCACTTCCTGCTACTCCACCACACCTTACGGTGTGACTTCAGCGCTACAGGAACGCTCCCCTACCCCCCGCCAAAGGCGGAGCCACAGCTTCGGTGCGGATTTTAGCCCCGTTACATTTTCGGCGCAAAGTGACTTAGCCAGTGAGCTGTTACGCACTCTTTCAAGGATGGCTGCTTCTGGGCCTACCTTCTGGGTGTCTCAGTCACTTCACTACCTTTCCCACTTAGCCCACACTTAGGGACCTTAGCCGGTGGTCTGGGTTGTTCCCCTTTAGCACGACGGAACTTGCTCCCGCCTGCTCACTCCTGTAAATTAAACGACGGTATTCGGAGTTTGGTAGGGAGGGATACCCTCACGGGCTCCACATCCCTTCCAGTAGCTCTACCCCCGTCGCTACTTTACAAGGCTGCACCTAAATGCATTTCGGGGAGAACCAGCTATCACCGAGTTCGATTGGCATTTCACCCCTACCCACAGGTCATCCGAGCCTTTTGTACCAGACACGGGTTCGGGCCTCCCCCCGCCTTTCGGCGGGGTTCACCCTGCCCATGGTTAGATCACTCGGCTTCGGGTCTGCCACCACTTTTTAAACGCGCAGTTAGCACTAGGTTTCCCTACGCTTACACAAGCTTGACTTGCTTAAACTCAAAAGTGGCGACAACTCCTCGGGTCATTCTTCAATAGGCACGACGTCAGTCGCCTAAGGCGACCTCCGTCTGCTTGTCAGCAAATGGTTTCAGGTTCTATTTCACTCCCCTCACCGGGGTTNNTTCCCTCACGGTACTGGTTCACTATCGGTGGCAAGAAGTATTTAGTCTTAGCCAGTGGTTTGGCTAGCTTCCCACAGGCTTTCACCTATCCCGTGGTACTCGGGATGCCCGCTAGCTGACTTAAAAGTTTCGGTTACGGGACTATCACCCTCTGTGGTCGCCCTTTCCAGAGCATTCTCCTACTTTTTGTCAGGCATTGCGCGGGTCCCACAACCCCCTTGAAAAATCAAGGGTTTGGACTAACCCCCTTTCGCTCGCCGCTACTGAGGGGATCGAGATTCTCCAAACGCCAAGCGTTTGGAGAACCGTCCGCTAAAAGCGGACTTCTCTTTCTTTTCCTCCAGCTACTGAGATGTTTCACTTCGCTGAGTTCCCGCAGCTTAAGTTAGTATCCCACCGAAAGGCGGGAATTTGGCTTAAGTGCACCGTAAAACGGTGGGTTACCCCATTCGGAAATCCCCGGCTATAGCGCTTTTTGCCAGCTTACCGAGGCTTATCGCAGGCTCACACGTCCTTCGTCGGCTTCTTGCCCCAAGGCATTCACCATCTGCCTTAATAAAAAGACCTTCTTTTCCGCTATCAATCTCCCTTGATTGATAGCTAAAAGTATTCACCTTTTAAGGTGCTCTTGGTGGAGCGTATCGGACTTGAACCGATAACCTCCTCGTTGCAAACGAGGCGCTCTGCCATTGAGCTAACGCCCCGCGGACTTGACATTAAAAAAGCCAGCCCGAGGCTGGCAAAAGCTCCTAAAAAGACAAATCTATACTAACGGGTTAAAGACCCCTTCCGGGGTAGAACCTCAAGTATGTACAGAACTTTTGCCATCTGCTATTAGGATACCAAATGATTTGGTAAAAGGAAAGACCCCGAATCGTCGGAACGAATCGGGGCCTTGCGGCCTAACCTCGGCGTTTCTTGGCATCTTGAAGCTCGGCGCCAAGGTCTCCAAAGCGTTTCGCGCGACGACCTTCAAGGATCTCGTGAAAGCGCTCGGTGCGAATCCCCGCTTCCTTTACCTTCAGGCCGTGAGGACCACACAGAAGCTTAGGGCGCTCGAACGGTTTGCCGTTGCGATCGATCACTTCGATGAGATCCGCGAGGGTGGGTTCCACTTCGATTGCTTTCTTGAGTTGTTTGAAGTGGGGTCTCCACACCCGAGTGGTTGGAGTCGGGACCGGCTTGCCGTTGCAGAAAGGACACCGGAGTGTGATGACCAGAACGTCTTCCTGACCATCAAAGCTAATCCGATCTCCGCCCTTAAACTCCAGCTTACCCGGCCCGCGCCCATTTGGCCGTTCGGTCTGACCGCGAACCTTGGTTTTGGCGGTCACGTCTTACCTCCTTTCGTGAGGATTTGTTTGAATTATCTTATAGTCTAGCACATGCTATGGGGTTTTCAAAGGGAAGAGGCCAGAAACTTGCCTACAGCGAGATTTATGCTATCCTAAGCAAGTTCCTGGCCCCGACCAAAGCTAAAAGCCTTAAGTCGGGGATCTTCCAAGGAACCGGTCCTGCTTTAAGTTCCGGAAGTTAACCTCAACACTTTTGAAACCAATTCCCGACTCTTAAATTCTCCGAAAAATAAAAACTGCCCAAAAAGGGCAGAGCTTTTACTATCTACTTAAATTAAACCATAAGACGGAAGGTTAGGTCAAGCACTATAAGTTATGGGATAAACACCTCAAAACTGAAAGAGGCGGCAATCCCTGAAAGGAACTACCGCCTTTTCGCTGTGGCGCTAGGAGGAGCAAGGTAACCTAGCTTTCGCCGAAACCCTTTGAAACTTCTTTGGTGAAGACCTCAGTGTAACTCCTCAAGTCACTTCGGTTGACCACCAAACCATTTGGTTCGACGGCCATCCCGATGTCGGCAGCAAAGACGCCGCCTGCTGCCTTGAAACTTTGACAGCTGTCGCCGTCGGTGGTTGCTCTCTTCAGGAGAGCACAGTAACCGCTTTGGAAACCCTCTGGCGCAGTCGCTTTTTGAAAGCTTCTGCATTGACTACAGGTGCAGGCCATACGCTTATCTCCCTTTCTTCCTTGATTTGTACTCCAAAGCCCACAGCGATATTAATATACTACGGGATTAGAGACGGAAAGTCAACAGGATTGAGGGGCTAAATCTAATCTTGAGTAACGGATATCTCCCGCAAATTTACGCGACCGGCAACCCGAGCCTGGACCCCGCCGCGGTAGTGGTAAAACTCCAGAACCTCCCCGCTATCGAGAAGAAAGACCTGCTCCTTGCCGTAATTGTATCCACGGGCGAGTTTCACATACTCTTTCATCGACTCGGGGGTCCCGCCAATTGGAACCAAGTATTCGGCTTGGGACGCGTAGATCATGCGCTTTAAGTCCTCGGCGTAACCGTGTCCCGAAACGTGGATCTCTGGTATATCTTCCAAATTGAGGAGCTTCGCCCCCACCTCCTCAATCTTCCTTTGGAGAGTCAACACCCGACCCTCGTTCCCCGGTATAAGGTCGGAGGAGAAGATTACCAAGTCCCCCTGACCTATTTTAAAGGTGCGGTGTTCCCCACGAGTCATCTTGGCAAGAGAGGAGTTGGATTGACCTTGGGAGCCGGAAACCAAAATCAACTGGCTTGAAACGGGAAGTTTTTTAAGCTTCTTGTCAGATATAACCAACCCTTTAGGAATGGTTAGGTACCCCAAATTACGAGCAACCTCAAAACTTTTTTCCAAAGAAAGCCCAGCTAGAGTGACCTTTCTCCCAAGTGCTTGAGCCACATCAAGCGCCTGTTGGATTCGCGAGATATCGGAGGAGAACATGGTTATAAAAACCCGACCCTTTGTCTTTTGAATCTCCTTAAAAAATGTCTCGCCTACAATGCGCTCTGAGGGGGAAGAGCCCGGTCGCTCCGAACGAAGGGAATCGGAAACCAGAAGAAGAACGCCATGGCGCCCGTACTCCTCAACCCGACCAAGTTGAGCAAGACGGCGATCTAGAGGAGTGGGGTCGAGTTTAAAGTCGCCGGTATGTATGATCGAGCCAAAGGGCGTCTCGAGCGCCACGGCCATCGCATCGGGAATGGAGTGCGTCAGGCGAATGAACTCAAACTGAAAATCGCTCCCGAGCTTTACCTTTTTACCCTCGCGGATCTCCTTTAAGTCCACCCTCTTGGGACCTTTCTCTTTTAGTCTCTGCTTTATAAACCCCAAAGGCAGCCTAGCCGCATAAACGGGAACCTTGACTCTTTTCAAAAGATACGGGATAGCACCTATATGATCCTCGTGCCCGTGGGTTATGATTAGACCTCTGAACTTCTTTCGGCTCGCTAAAACGTAGGAGAAATCCGGAATCAAAAGCTCGTTTTCCGGCGCGTCCTCCTCGTCGGGGAATCCGATACCGCAGTCCACCACAACCAGGTCGTTTGCGGTCTCGTAGACGTACATATTCTTGGTAACCTCCCCCATCCCACCAATCGGTATAAACCGCAGGTAGCTGGGTGGTTGGGCGGTTGATTGCTTTGTTGGTTTGTTGGTTTTTTGTGCCATCCGATTAACTAATCAACTGCTTAGCCAGTGAGCTAAATCAACTTAAGTTGATTTTGGTTTCCGTTCTCTATCTCCACCTCCTCAGGTGTTACGTCTCCGGCGATGACCTTCCTTAGCATGGCAAAGTCTTGCTCCAGATCGCGAAGCACGCCGGAGGAGCGCAAAGCAGCGGCGGGGTGATAGACAGGAAATACAATCCTGTTTCCCACCTTGAACGCTTTCCCGTGAAACTCGGTTATCGTTTTATCCTTGATAAAAACCTCCAGAGCCGCGCGGCCCAGAGGGACTATGACCTCAGGGTTCACGACCTTTATCTGCTGCATAAGGTAAGGAAGGCACGCCCTGGATTCATCCTTCATCGGGGCTCGGTTATCCGGGGGGCGGTGTTTGACGACGTTGGTTATAAAAACATCCTCTCGCACCAAGCCGTTTTTGGCAAGGAGGTTATCGAGAAGCCCCCCGGCACGTCCGACAAAAGGGCGTCCGGATTTATCCTCGTGAAAGCCGGGCGCCTCCCCGATGAACATCACCTTCGCCTCGGAACTTCCTTCGCCGGCAACCGCGTTAGTGGCGGTTCGCCAAAGTCGGCACTTTTGACAGGTCGAAATAACCCGATTAACTTGGGATAGAAGCTCTTCCTTTTTTTTCATGAAAACTTCACACGTACCCTAGCGACGGCCGAAGCCCCTCGGGCCTCTCCCGGGGCGCCGGGATGGGGAGTAGCCACCCTTTCTGTAATCCGGGGTGCGATAGCCAACCGGCTTTCTTCTCCCACTTTTGCCTCGCTTATCACCACCCTTTGGAGCCTTCTCCAATGCTTTTTTGGAGAGGTTGATCCGCCCGCGCTCATCAATTCCTAAAACCTTCACTTTTATCTTGTCCCCTACCGAAACCACGTCCTTTGGGTTGGAGACAAAACCGTGAGAGAGCTCGGAGACGTGGACCAAACCTTCCTTCCCCGGCAAGATCTCCACAAACGCCCCAAAGTCAACCACCCTCTTCACCGTCCCGTCGAAGACCTCCCCAACCTCGACCTCGCGAATCAGATCCTCGATGAGCTGTTTTGCTTCGTGAATTTTCTCCTCCTCCTGAGCCGTGACCGTAACCGTCCCGTCCTCTTCTATATCAACTACCGCCCCGGTCTTGTCGGTAATGCCCTTTATGGTTCGCCCGCCGGAGCCGATTACGTTGCCGATCTTCTCAACCGGAATCTTGAAGGAGGTGACCTTAGGAGCATATTCGGAGAGTTTTTCCCGAGGTTTGCCTATCACCTTGAGCATCTCCTCAAGAATCGCGAGGCGCGCCTTTTTCGCCTTCTCGAGCGCTTCCTTCATAACCGCATCCGATATTCCTTTAACCTTGAGATCCATCTGAATGGCGGTTATCCCCTCCTCCGTACCCGCTACCTTAAAATCCATATCCCCGCACTGGTCCTCGATACCCGTAATATCGGTGAGGACGGAAACCTTCTTCCCGTCGGTAAAGAGCCCCATGGCGACGCCAGAAACCGGGGACTTGATGGGGACCCCCGCATCCATCAAAGCCAGGGTCGAGCCGCAGGTTGCGGCCATGGAGGTCGAGCCGTTTGAGGATAGGATCTCCGAGACCAAACGGATGGTGTAGGGAAACTGTTCCTCGGGCGGTATCATACGCTCCAAGGCACGCTCCGCCAAAGCCGAGTGCCCGATTTCGCGCCGATTCGGCGCCCCAATACGCCCTACCTCGCCGACGGAGAAAGGCGGGAAGTAGTAGTGGTGGATGTAGCGCTTGGTCTCCTCACCCAAAGGACCTTCTATAAGCTGTTCAAGAGAGGTAGAACCCAATGTCGCGATGGTCATGGCCTGAGTCTCCCCACGCTCGAAGAGGGCGGAACCGTGAGTTCTGGGGAGAACTCCGGTTTTAATGTAAAGACGGCGAACCTCGTCAAAGTTCCGCCCGTCGGTGCGCTTGTTGTCTTTTATGACCAACTCCCGAACGGCGTCCTTGACCAGATCCCCCAAAGCGTTCGCCATGGCTACCTTCTGGTAAGTACCTTCAAACTTCTTAAAAACCTCCTCCGACAAGGATTCAAGTGCCTCGTTGAACTCCTCTTTTGTCTGGGTTTTTTCGACTATCCCTTTAAGAGGCGTGAGCGCCTCGCCTTTCACGTCGTCTCGCAAAACTTCCAAGTTCTCGTCGACCTCGATTTCCTTCTTTTTCGCCCCAACCTCTTTACTCAAATCGGCGATGGTTTTGACTATTGGCTTTAACTCCTCTTTTGCAAACTCAATCGCGTCAAGCACCACATCCTCCCCAACCTCATCCGCGCCACCCTCAACCATTACGACGGCATCGGCAGTGCCGCTTGCGATAAGGTCGAGGTCGGAAAACTCAAGTTCCGCGTGGGTCGGGTTTGGAATAAAAGCGTGAGGATTACCTCCCTCGGAAGAGCGCCCCACCCGCACCGCCGCTGTCGGGCCGTCCCAAGGAATATCGGAGCAGGAGAGTGCGGCGGAGGCGGCTATAACCCCCAAAACTCCGGGGTCGTTCTCCAGATCAACCGACAAGACGGTCACCACCACCTGAACCTCGTCCTTATAATCTTTTGGGAAAAGCGGGCGTATGGTTCTGTCTATCACGCGTCCGGACAAGATGGCTTCATCCGAGGGCTTACCCTCACGCTTGACAAACCGGGAGCCCTTGATGCGCCCTCCGGCGTAAAGCCGTTCGACGTAATCGACCGTCAAGGGGAAAAATCCCACATCCTCTTTTGGAGCCGAGGCGGTCGCGGTCGCCAAAACGACGGTATCGCCGTAACGGGCCAAAACGGCGCCGTTTGCCTGCCCCGCCATCTCTCCATACTCCAGAGAAAGGGCCCGGCCACCGACCTGCAGCTCCTTTTTGATAACTGTTTTTTTCGAAGTAGCCATTATCTTAATTTCTAGGGTTAATAGGCAGCGGGGAGTACCAATCTTACTTCCTATCCAAACTACCTTTTACATTCTTTCGTTCTTAAAGTATAAACGACTAGAGGGTTACTTGGAAAGCCCCAGCTTTTTGGTTATCTTTTTATATCTGCTTTCGTCCCTTCTTTTGAGGTAACTTAAGAGTTTTCTCCTCTTATTGACCAACCCCAAAAGCCCGCGACGCGAGCTTGAATCCTTTTTGTGTATCTTGAGGTGACTTATAAGTTGTTGAATCCTCTTGGTCAAGATTGCGACTTGAACTTCCGGAGATCCGGTATCTTTCTTGTGAATAGCCGCAAGCTCGACGAGCTCCTTCTTACCCTCCGGCAAGACCTCCTTTTCGCGCTTTGGCTTAGCGGTCGCCTTCTTCTTTTTTACTGTTTTGGTTGCCTTTTTTGCTTTAGCCATTCACTTAAGAGTTTAACACGAGAATATCGCCCTTCTTGAATTCGAAATCGGGTTTTACCAGAATCCCGGCTTCTTGGTTCGAGGAAACCTCAGGAACGTCGTCTTTGCCTATGCGAAGCCCGCGGATTCTCCCTTTGTAACTCTCCTCCTCGTCGCGCAGAACCCGCACTCTGTCTTTGTACTTGAACTTACCGTTAAGGATTTTGACCCCCGCTACGTGGTCCCCGCTCAAAAGCTCAAAAACCTTGAGTACCTCCGCTTGGGGCGCGCGTTCCTTCTCCTCAATCGCTCGCGCTCCGGCCAGGAGCTTCTCGACGACCTCCAGCATCTCATAAATGACCGTGAAGCTTCGCACCCCTACCCCCAAATCACGAGCCAGTCGGTCGGCCGCGGCTGTCGGGACGATGTTAAAACCCAAAATCAACCCGTCAGAGGTTGAAGCAAGTCTGACGTCGGAGTCGCCAATAGGACCAACTCCTTTGAGAAGTAAGTTTGCATGTTTACCCTCAACCTCGAGCTGCTCTATCGCCCGCTCCAGCGCCTCAAGAGCGCCTTGGGTATCCGCCTTGAGGATGAGGTTGAGTCTGTCCTCCTCACCCTCCCCGGCGCCGTGCTCCTCTTCCTCCGGTTCTGCTTTTGCCGCCGGGGATTCACCGACAATCGCTCCAACCGACGCTACGTCCCCAAAACCCAGGACCTGGACGGGAGTTCCGGGGCCCGCTTCCTTCACCCGCTTGCCCGTCTCGTCAACCAGTGCCTTGACCTTGGCTTTAACCTCCCCGGCAAAAACCTCGTCCCTCACCCTAAGCGTCCCGTCCTGCACAATAAGGGTTGCCAAGGAGCCCTGGCGAGGAGAGAGGCGGGATTCTATAACAACCGCCTTGAGCGTGGATGTGGGATCGGATTTGAGTTCGGCGAGTTCGGAGACCAGGGTTATCATCTCCAAAAGCTCCTCGACCCCCTTCCCCGTCTTGGCGGATACGGAAACCACGGGGGTATCTCCCCCTTGACCTTCGGTAGCGACACCCTCCTTGGCGAGCTGTCCTTTAACTTTGGTTGCGGCTTGTGCCGGCGCCACGTCCATCTTGTTTATGGCGACGACGAGGGGTATACCGGCCGCCTTGGCGTGGGCGATTGCCTCTACCGTTTGGGGTTTGACGCCGTCGTCACCCGCGACTACCAAAACCGCAACGTCCGCTACCCGCGCTCCTCGTTCCCTCATCTTGGAAAACGCCGCGTGTCCGGGCGTGTCTATAAAGGTAATCTTCCTTACCTCCCCTTTCTTACCCTTCACCTCTACCTGGTAAGCTCCAATACCCTGAGTAATGCCGCCTGCTTCACCGGCTGCGACGCGTGCTTTTCGTATGTAGTCCAAAAGGGTGGTTTTACCGTGGTCTATGTGACCCAGAACCACCACGACCGGTGGTCTGGTTTCCTGCTTTGGCTTTGCGGTTTTTTTGCGCTCTTCTTTTTTTGCCATTTTTGATCGACCGGAAGGTACAACATCTTAACCTTCGCTCGACTCCTCCTCAACCTTCTCCTCACCTTCCCCCTTCTCCTTAAGTCCCCCTAAGATATTTTTTATTTCCGCGAGCGACTTGGGACCTAAACCCTTTATAGCAGACAGCTCTTCCTCGTTTTTTTCGCGAAGCGCTTGCGTCGTCTCAATTCCAACCTCGGTTAACGTCCTGACGACTCGAGGAGATAACCCTACCCCAACAAGCTCCACCCCCCGTGTATCCTCGGCAAAGACGGCGCCGGCACCCTTTATGTCTATACGCCAACCGGTGAGTTTTGCCGCGAGGCGTACGTTTTGACCGTCGCGGCCTATGGCCAAGGAGAGCTGATCCTCCGGAACCTCCACTTGAGCAGTATGCGTTTTCGCCTTAAGTTTTACATCAAGCGCCTTGGCGGGAGAAAGGGATGAGGCGATAAATATTTCCTCGTCGCCGGAATAGGGAATTATATCGACCTTCTCCTCCCCCAGCTCGCGAGTTACCGCCTGTACCCGTACCCCTCGCTGCCCGACGCAGCTTCCCACGGGGTCCACCTTCTCCTCACTTGAGGAAACCGCCATTTTGGTTCGTCTTCCGGCTTCCCGCGCTATCGCCTCTATCTTAACGACCCCCTGGGCAATCTCGGGAACCTCCAAGGCAAAAAGTTCTTTGACAAAGCGCGGATCGGTCCGCGATAGGATAATCTCGGGACCCCGGTAGCCCTCCTTTACCTCTTTAACCAGCGCCTTAATTCTCTGGCCGGAGGAGTATCTCTCGCCCGCGATCAGTTCAGATGGTGGGAGTATGCCCTGCGTCTTTCCCAAATCGACGTAGATAACCCCTTTGTCGACGCGAAAGACGTAGCCGGAGACGATGCTCCCCACCTTTTCCTCAAACTCTGATCGGATTGATTGGCGCTCCTCCTCCCTAATGGTTTGTAAGATTACCTGCTTTGCGGTCTGGGCGGCTATACGACCGAAACCCGGAGGCGTTACATCTTTTTCTTCCTTCATAATTTTGACCTCGCCGCTTTTGTCGTCGATTTGGACCTCTATCTCCTCCTCTTCCTTCTCCCCAAAATCCTTGCGGTACGCCGCGGCCAGGGCCTGCTTAACGCCCTCGATAACCGCCTCGGGAGTGACCCCCCGCTCCGCGGCCAGTTGGTTTATTGCAGCACTAAATTCGGTAACAGCCATTTTGCTTTTTCAAAAAACTTGGTGGGCAGAACCCACCAACCTCAAAGAAGCTAACCTTTCTAAGTCAAAGTATATCTTGCTGGTTACTACCAGTCAACCGCAAAAGCAAAACAATGTAAACCGGTGTCGTACTATCATACTGTAAAGTATAATAGCGCAAGCAGAGTTGACGAGGGGACGGGCTTGGCCTTTTCATCACCCGCCCCCTCTTAACAGGGCTTTACCAAAACGCGTTTGAGAAAGAAGGATTAAAGGTTGAGATCGCCCACGACGGAAAAGCCGGTCTCGCCATGGCCAATAAAACAAAGCCAGACGCTATCCTTCTTGATCTTTTAATGCCAGGAATGAGCGGTTACGAGGTTCTGGAAGCTTTAAGAAAAAATGAAGAAACCAAAGGTATTAAGGTGATCGTTCTTACCGTTGTCAAAGAAAAATCCGCTCAAGAAAAGGCAAAAAAATTGGGAGCTACAGATTACCTTATAAAAAGCGAGCTCGAATTGCCCCAGATAGTCGAGCGGGTTGTTCCCCACTTAAGCTGAGAGGTTAAACCTTTAAAAACACCCTGTTGAGAGCCAAGGTCGATTCAAAAAGGACTATCAAAGGAACGGTTAGAAGAGCGAGGGAGAGTATGTCGGTCGGGGGGAGAAGCGCGGCAAAAATCAAGCATATAAGATAGACCAGCGGCCGCTGGGAAACTATCTTGTCGTAGCCCACGACGTTTAAATTCACAAGCGCCGTCAGAACAATCGGGAACTCAAACGCCGCACCCATCAACGATGAGGTGGCTATGATTTGCGACAGAAATGTCGAAACATCCAAAAGGTTGGTTATAGAAAGCTGAAGTACGTTCTGGTAAAAGAGGCCTATCACGTACTTCATCACGGCGACCCCGTAGAAAAACCCGGTGACGAAAAGAAGAATAGCCAGCGGCAAGAGGGTCAAGACAAACCTGTACTCACGTTTACTGAGAGCCGGCTTTAAAAACGAAAAAAGCTGAAACAGAAGCAAGGGCAGCGAGGCGATTATCCCCGCGGCCAATCCGGAACTTACCGCCAAGTTAATAAACTGAAACGGCGAAGTGAAGGCAAAATTTACCCCTTCGAGTCTAAAGATAGTGAGACTAAAAGTCACTATCTTCTCATAGTAGACAAACCCCAAAAGAGCCGCGACCACAAACACGACGAACATCACCTGGAGCCTTTTACGGATTTCCATCAGGAAGGGGTAGTATCTATCCACGGCTCCTTCCCAACCCGCGTCAACAGTTCGCTCACTATCTGGGGACATTGAGGGTATAGATTAAACTACTCTTTACTCTCCAGCAGTCTTCTTGAATTCTCTAACTCCCTCCGCGACGCCCTTGATGAATTCGGGAAGTTTCCTTGACCCGAAAAACACCATAAGCATTGTGGACAGGATTATTAGTTCGGCTAAGCCGATTCTAGGCACCACTCTCTTCACCCCCTTTCACGGTTGACTCCTCTTCAACTTTTGAGGGAGTTTCTTCTCGTTTTGCGCCCTCAGGCGCGGACTCGTCTACTGGTTTTTGCATTTCTTCAAACGCCTCCGCGGCTTCCTTCTGCACTTTTCTTAGCTCGCGGCCCGCCTCACCGGCGTCGCGGGCGATCTCACTCGTCTTCTTTTTACCAAAGATAGCGATCAAAACCGCAAGAATGATTAAAAACTCTCCGGTGCCGATGTTCCCGAACATTTCCAAACTGAGTATAACAGTTTGGAAAAGGAGTAGAGAATAGGAATAGAGAATAGTTAGATAAAAGTTGACAGAGCGTAGAAAATAGGAATTAGTTATGGGAGTCCAGTCTTATAAGGAGCTAGTGGTTTGGAAAAAATCCGTAGAGTTAGTTAAAACGATCTACGAAATAACTAAAAACTTCCCTCAAAGTGAGCAGTTTGGCATCACTTCCCAAATGAGAAGAGCGGGCGAGATCATCAAAATGCTCTACGTTATGGTCTACCGGAAATAGTCGGTTCTCTTCTCCTCCAACTACTCCTACTCTCTATTCTCTACTCTCTTTTAGCATCATTTGAGTGATGCTAAAGTCGCTTTGACCTTGGCGTCGCGGAGCGTCTTGCCGGTCGATCCCGTCCCGGTGTGGTCGGATATAAGCTCGTCCCAGACTGCATCCGCAATCGCTGAGGCGGATTCCCCCCCGGCGGGGGTTTCTATGAACGTCCCGCTGCCGTCGTCTTGGATCTGCCCCTGGTTACCAGTGGTATTGCCGGAGAAGGTGTGATGGAGCCGTATTCCGGTCCTCGTGACGCCGGTCCCAACGTGGATACCGTACCCGGTGTTATTGAAGATGAGGTTGTTTTCAAAGATGTTATCTTCCACACTCGAGCCCGAAAGATCCGCACCGTCTCCCCCGTTGCCGGAGATGATGCACTGGCGGATTTTGGTGGTTGCGGTTGATGCACCAACCGCAATTCCAATCCCGGCGCAATCTTCAATAGCGCAGGTGTCGATGGTAGTCCGGGGGGAGCTTGAGATATCTATTCCGTTGGCGGTCGTGCTGTTAACCCAAACGTCTTTGATGAGGGCGTTATCGCCCGTTACGGTAATCCCGTTATCGGTCCCAGCTCCGTCGGTTGTGACGTAAAAGCCGGAAAACTCCACGTTATCGCCGGTAATTTGCCCAGTCGGCGTCCCAGGGCTACCCGGAACGAATTGGAAGAAATAACCAGGACCTCGTAGCTTGAGGTTGTCGGTCGAGATGGTGATTTTCTCGGTCACGGTGGTAACTCCGCTGGGATCGGTCGCCAGCGCAAAAATGATATCGCTCTTGCCAGCGGCCACCAGGGTTTGGGCCTGGGAAAAAGTCTTTACGGCAGTTGATGGGGTCAGTCCGTCGTTGGTATCGACACCGCCGACAGGATCCCAGTAGTAAACGGAACCTATGGTGGCGTGACGACCTCGCAGAGATTCGATCATGTAAAGGGTGGCGTAGTCCGAGGGCGGAGTAGCAATCGTCGGCGAAGAAGACTGAGCGATAGTTACTTGAGTATAATCTGTTGTTTGTATAGGATCCATATTATCTCCATTGGCGTCCACCGCCACCAAATTGCCGCCCGATACGGTGCAGGACACAAAAGTTGGACCTGGTCTTGATTCAAACGCCAGTTTGGCGTTTTGCAGCGTCGCCGTTATCCCGACGAATGCGCCACCGCCCAAAGGTTCCTTACCAGCGGAATCAATTAAATGGTCAAACGGCGTCGATTCCGGTAAATTATCTTCGATGTCTCTGCAAGTATCGTGAAGGTCCTGGATGGAGATTGTTGTTGAGGGAGCAGCAACGGTAATAATCCTTGGACTTACTTCCCAGTTAACACTGAGGTCGTTTCTAATAGCCATGCCGCATAACGTACTAACGAGAAATTGGTCCCGCAGAATACGAAGCTTCAGTTACTGCACTTTCTTCCTTTTTCCTAACGACGTGCTGGGTAGTCCGGTCTTTGAGAATTTTCGCCACAGCACCGATAGCCTTGCTTAGAACCTCTTCCACTTTTTCATTTTCCTCCGTCGACATGTTGTCCAGCCTGGTCCGACCGTCGAGGGCCACTTTATACAGGGTTTGTGACCCGACCCTTACCGACCAAATGGTCTTTTCCATTTCCTGCTTTTGTTTTGTTTTTTTAGTTTCCGCTTCTTCAGCCTGTTCAAACTCTTCGGCTTTTTTGGTTTTTTTAGTCTTTTTCTTCGCCATTTTTTGCTACACCTCCTTTTTGCTCATCAACTGTAACACTCTTTCCCCCCTGATCCTTTTTCTTTTGCCTGAGGATATTTATATATCCCCTGTACTCGTCGATTGTGTTCTTTTCTCTTTGTATCGCTTCCTCAAAGGTTGCGATATTTCTTTTGGCTGCCTCGATGCCGCGCATTAAGGCATCAGTATCGTAATTAACATCAACCATTTATTTAAGTGTAAATTGTATCCTCGGTTCGGACCGTCTGGACCGATGTGTTTGCACCTGAAAGTACTGAATCAACTTCAAACGGTTTGATTGGGGTTGGATTGGCTACATTTCTAACCCTAGCCCTGAAATAGATTGGTGATACATAAATAATTGAGACGGAAGCGGTTGAGCCTGTGGCGTATTGGTCAATAAGCGGTATATAAACATCGTCTGCGGTATTCATCGCAATCGGTACACAGTTAAGTTCATAAGAATCGCCAGATATCTGACCAGAAATAGCACTTGTAAGCGTAAGCTGTGTATCTGAGTCCACCGAAGCAACATACGAATACCCCTTACCTGCACCGCCGCCGGTTGTGTTATATACTAAGTCTCCTCGTCTGGCCGTTGTGTTGAACGAAGCTCCCGAATCGACAATCGTAGTTGTATTGGTTCCTGCAGTTGCTGTTCCTGTTGCATTTGCAAGTGTGAAGACCGATCCCGACCACGAACTGAATCTAATTCTGTAGTTGGCATTATTATCTGAAGCGTCTCTTATTCTTAGCACTCCTCCGGTTGTTTTACCAGGCACATCGGCGGGAATTGCTGTATCTACAGTTAAAGTAGCGTCTCCGATCGATTCCCCACCGGACGCTGAGAACTCTGTCTTGTCGATATTCCCACCCTCAGCTGTGAGTCTGAAAACCGTAACTCTGTCATCGGTTGTGACCGACTGGTCATTAGTACCAACCAACTGTGTAACAGTGATTGAATATGCTTGAGGTCTTGTATAAGTACCACCGTCCACTGAAACCAGCGAGAAATTATTTTCATCGGCGGATACATAATCGGTAAGCAAAACACCCCTGGCACCGAAGAAGGTACCCCCACCGGGGAATGAACCAAAAGGTACCTGTTTGTTGGGTGCAAAGTTAGCTGCCGCAGAATCTATTTCAACTGTGCCGGAAGTATCGTTGTCCGTTAGGGTGTAGGTGGTTGCCCCGGTTCCAAATGTGCCCCTCACATCTCTAAGAAGAATTACTTTATTTGTCGTATCGTGAGAGATGACGATTCCAGTCGCACCGGATGTTTCTTGGGTTACGTCGGAACCTTCGTTTATCGAACCTGTGACCGCCCCTGTGTATGCTAAATAGGCTTCTGCGCCAACGTATTGCTCACCTTCGATCCCATCGGTGTTTGCGGTAGTTGTACCTCCGTTTCGGGTAATATACTTTAACCACTCGTAAACTTCCGATAGAGGGTTCTGGTTACAGTCGATGGTGATACCGTAGTATTCGGCTGTACCATCGTCGTCAACATCGAAAGTTGTATTAGCGTGAGTGACTGTAGGTGGAGTATTGTTTGTAAACCAAGAGTTAAGCGCTGGCCCTTGGTTGGCTGGTGCATTACCATCCTTGGTTGCCGAACCAGTGGCGTCTACGTCAGTAACGGTTTCTGCCGCGGTTTGAAAATCAGTCTGCGGGTCGCCAAGCAAGTAGTAGTGAAAAGTATAAGTTGGTGACGAGCCGTCAATTTGAGTGATAATCGCCCGCGCCCCGGAAGTTGCCCCATTGATTTCATCGCCTACGTTAAAGTCATCAGTAGCAACAGCTGTGGTAGTAATGGACTTATAACCCGTGGAGTTGTCCAAGTCGGTAGCGGTGTTGATAGGGACGGGGTTACGCCCTCCAGATGTGGTTGATGTAGCGGTTTCAAAGTTGTCGTAGTAGGTTGAACCTTTTCTGGCAAAGGCCTTGATATAACCGCCATCAATGATGGGGAAAGAGGCTTGCGTGAAATCTTTAGTGTAGACACAAATATCTATGTGGCCGTCGCCCCACCAGTCTTGCGTTGAATCGGTTATAGAACTTATTCTTGCTCTTGAAGCATCGCTAACCGTGCCTTGATAAAGGTAGATATGGGTATCGGGTTCTATCGTACCAATGCTGTAAAGGTTGGCCCAAATCTGCTCGCCCGTAAAAGAAGACGCGCCAGATTGGGTGGCTGTGTGGGAAGATCCAGCTTCAGTAATGGTTTGGCCGTTGGTAGTAAAGTCGTCGCCGGCCACACTTGAATTTGGCCTGATGACCAAATAGTCATCAGTGGCGCCAATATCAATTACTTCAAGCAAAGTGCCATTACCGGTGGTGGCGCCGGATATGTCGTTGCCGACATCACCAGTAACAATGGTATTCGTAGCCGCGGTAACAGGAACAACAACGATTCCAGTATTAGTACCCGTTTGGCGGGTCCAAGAGGACGTTCTCAAAGCACCGCTCGTTATATGCTCCATACAGTCGTAGGTGACGTACCAGGGGTCGGAATCTCCCGCGTCGATAATGCCGATCGTATACTCCACCGGCGTTTCAGCAGACATAACAGAACCATCATCCATCTGTCCTAATTCGTCAAAGAGATTTGCCAGGGCGGAGTAGACTTCGTTAAGGGTATGGGTGGTTGTAGCACCGCCAGTCCAGACCAGTTGTTTTCTTCTGTTCTCGTCTGAGTAGTAGACAGTTATATCGCCGCCAAGAATTGTGTCTGACATCGGTCAAGAATAAAAGTTGGGCAGAGGTACTGACCAAAGTATACAGAAGCAACAGGGTTACTTGTCAATAAGGGGTTCAACCCCTACCGCCAAAGCGGGGTTCAACCCCTTGACTCGCCTTGGCAGTAAGAGATAGAGTAAGACGTATCACTGTGCTCTACGATCTTGTCCCGTCTTTGACGTGATAAAGAGAAAGAACAATGCCATCTAAGTACGTCGTCCGCAATTTCCGCGAAAACGCTTACTACCACGTCTTTAACCGCGGGGTTGAGAAGCGCGATATCTTCTTAGACGAGTATGACTATCACCTCTTCCAGCGTTACTTGTTCCTATACCTTCGGCCTATCGAAGAGGTCTTGGAGAGGGACCCGGAGCTACCGCTTAGGCTGGTAGGAAAAAACCTCACCGACGAGGTCGAGCTCCTGGCCTATTGCCTGATGCCCAACCACTTTCATCTGCTCCTAAAACAAAGAACCAAAAACGGGATTTCCAAGCTCCTAAAGCAGCTCACCAACGCCTATACCCTGCACTTTAACGAGAAGTACGAGAGGGTCGGTGGTTTGATGCAGGGGCGCTACAAGGCGGTCGAGATAAAAAACGATAACTTATTTATCCACCTCGCCCGTTATATACACCTCAATCCTGTGATAGCGAGTGTGGCGCCTAAACCGGAAGAACACCCCTGGTCGAGCTACCAGGACTACTTGGGACAAGAAGCCGAGGTCCCGGTCGAAAAAGACAAAATCTTGTCATACTTCCCATCGGTCGGAGCGTTTAAGGGATTTCACGAGGATCAGGCGGATTATAAGAAAGGGTTGAGGAAGATTGAGCATCTTGCGATTGACGCAGAATAAATTCCAGTTTCAAATTTCCAATCTCCAACGAATTGCGCGGTCGAGGACCAGAGGGGAAATCGAATCACCAACGAGCAAGCCGATGCGCTTATCGCGGAAGCGCAGAGGATTATTAGCAGCTTGACCCCTTAAGCCTTAATAGTATCTTCTGCAACCGACACCAAAAGATCCAAGGCATAACTGCTAGTGCCAGTGAGTTTCTGTTTCGAACTGTAAGGGAGATAATCCATTCCTCCCCCGGAGGAAAGCCTAACCCTTACAATAACATCCTTATCCGTACCGTAGTTGTAGCTTTCCGTAGCAATCCCGCTGACATCGGTTTCCTCGTTCATTAGGGGAACCGTTGCCGTGTCCGTTCCCGAGACGTAATTCACCGCCAGCGTATGGGCAGAATAGTTATCACCGGATGTCCAAGTATTATCTGTTCCACCCTGAAGGGCAGTTGTAGTGGCGTTGTTTGCATCGACGATTTCAAGAATAATCGCCCAGCTACCATCGGTTTCATTCCTGACTGTGTCTCCTTCTACGAGATTAGTAAGATCGTTTACAGTGTCTTGAAGAGAAGTAGAGGTTCCTCCCCCCGTGCAGGCATAGGGTCCAAACTTAGTGTTGAAAGTAAAAGTTTGGCCGGATCGGCTTGCATAACGGTAGTTTTGCGGTTCGCCGGTCGAAACATCATGTACCACTATCCATCCTGAGGAGGGTAGATCGGACGGAACGGTTTCCCCAGTTGTTACAACGAAATCTCCATCTCCTTGGTTATTGCCCGCAGCGGACGTAAAAGGGTTGCCGGGGTGGCCATAGTCGGCCGCAGCGTTACCGCCGGGATCTTTTTGAATCCAAACCTGTGTACCCTCGACGGCAGCTCCACCTGAATCAAGAACCTCCACTCTCAGCGTTTTGGTGTTAAGGATCTGGGTTGTCCCACCACCAGTATTTTCATAAGTGGAGGGGTTCGCCCCATTTGCAGCGTTTATGGTGACGAGACCGGCCGTAGCATTTTCGATATCATAATCGTTTCCGGCAAACTTAAGGTTGTCATATGTGAACGTTCCGGTCGAACCGTGGTATATGGCGTGCGCTGTTCCTGCGTCATTTCTGTTTGCCAGGAAAGAGCTGTTCTTGATATTAATCGAGCCATTCCAGTTCAAAGCCCCATCCGTTCCGGAATAACCGGAAAAGGTGAGGTTTCGGGCTTCAACCGCCCCCAAGTTAACAGGACCGCATTCGCTAAAAGTAGTGTTGAATACCCTGTGGGTAGTTGACGTGGAGAAATCCACCCCTTTACCGATTCCCAAGAAAGTAGCGCCGTAGACCTCCAACTCGTTGACGGTATCACTAAAGTCAAATTTCCCGTCAACCCCAAAAAAGGTATTATCCTGGCTAAAGACCGATCCCGAAAATCCTACGCGATTATCCCCTGAGCCCGAGGAAGTACCCGCCTCAAAATCCGTGAACCCCGTATCGTTTACCACATACACGTTTAGGTAATTTGTTGTCCCACCCACATCCCTATCCGCGGCGGGTTGATCAGCAAAATATGCAACCTCACCCCTAGAACGGAATCTGGTACGGTTGCTACCCGATTGATCACCAATATAGAGGTTATAATTCAGTTCGTAGAGACCAAGCGGATTCTTAGAAACAGCGCCCCACCAATTATCATCCGTCGGTCCGTCCTTTTGGTAGATATCTTCGAAGCCTATGTAGCCATCAACAATCGAGGTTACCGTTTCGTCCACCAAAGTTTCCACGACGGTGATGTTGAGCGCGTTGACCGTACCAGTGATAGTATACTCGCCGTTGTTGTTAGTCGTGCCGCTAACTACGATTTTGTCTCCGGTCTCAAAACCATCGGTAATAAAAGACCCGCTACCTCGGCTTATCTGACTTGTTGCGGCAGTGTAGGTTAGTGACAGGGAGCCCGTAGATACCCCCGTCGCTTCCACATAGCTTCCGTAATACCAGGCATCGATAGCTACGATGGTAGACTTTGAAGCGGTGGCTATCATATTTGTTCCCACCCCAATGCGACGGATAGCGGTTAAAACCGGTGGTGTTCCAGCACTCCGATCCGGGTTTGTATTGCAATCAAGCGCGATCAGGTGCCATCCCCGCCCAACCCAGGCAACATCCGAGCCCCCAACCTGCCAGTCGTAGTAATTAGTAGTCCAGCTAGTAGTGGAGTCCGTTACTCGAACGTAGACTCCGTAGTTCGTGCTGGTATTGACAAAACCCGGCTGGACATAAACCCATAAAAGAAGTAGGTTGGCTGTGACATCGACATTTGCGGCCGTTTGGTACCCATACCCACCGTCTCCAGTCTGGAAAGGAGCTAGACCAACGGAGTTCGTACCCTCAAGAACAATGTCAGACTCGAGCGACCACTTTGCGGCGTTTTGTCCCCAACCCGAGCCGTTAAGAGTATCCCAATTATTAATACTGGTTAAATTGGATGTAAGAGTCGGTACGGCCATTACTTTCGCCTCCCTTTTAAGTATAAATACCTATCGTAAACTAAAAGAGGTACCACCATTGCCGCGAACCAATCGTCGGGCTCGTCTTGGCGGATTTTTATTTTATCTCCTTTAAGTTTCTTTATATCTTTTCCCTCGAAACCATCAAAATCAGAACCTACGCAGTAGATAGCTTTATCTTTTGGGTGTTCGTACTCGTCCAGAAATTTATCGCCTTTCGAGTCCATCCAGATCCACTTGTGGTTCTTAAACTTAGGGTTTTTCAGAACATAATTTATGGAAGAGTAGGTAAAACCGTTTTTCGTGCCTTTTTTATCGCCCCTTTCTTTATCGATCACAATTGGGCTAAAACCGTAGGTGTTACACAGCTTATCGATCCACGCGTGAACGCCTTGAAAACCGCTTTCTCCTCTGTACCACAATAAGTAAACCATAGATAAGGGGCTAACTCTTAATATAACTTTAACTTATTCGGTCTTGCTAGAAATTTCAACTCCACGAGCTGAACATACCGGTTGTTTTCTGTTATTTTTAGGTGATGCTCCAACTTCTCAGAAAACCGCTTTTGGCCGGAGCCGTACGATACATCATTAAAAGCGAGTACGAACCTAAACAGGTTACTGATTTGGTTAAAGAAATCGTCACCGGTTACACAAGGGGAGAGGTACCAAAGGGCAAAACCAAAGCAAGGAAGGGTTAAGATTTCGATTTGGATTCCTCTTCCTTTTTGTCCGTGCTCAAATCCTTGAGTCTTTCTACCCGTTCTCGAGATTCCCTTTCCTCTTCCTCCGGCTCCCCTGCAAGCTGCGTAGCCACGCCGCCAAAGGCACCGCGCAAAATATAGAAAAGAACTACAGGGGCCAACCCAACCCCGGCGTAAGCGAAAGATAGAGTCAGCGTCACGGGAGTAAGTATCGTTTTAGTCGCAAGCTGCTGCACCGCGTAAAGCTCGGCCAATACCCCCACCGCAAAAAGTATGGTCGCCTTTAGGAAGTATTGCCTCTCGATAAGAGAAATCACCAAAACCGCCGAGAGGACAAACGCCAAAGCCCTAACCCCTATCGCGACCGCGGTCAGAGGGTATACGGAAAGATAAGACGCGGAAAGGAAAGCAAACGCGTTGGAAAGCGTGAGCTGCACGGGACCGGCGATAGACTCCAAGACTGAAGACAGGATAAAAAGTGCAATAGCGGCGACGACCCAGTATTCTTTGCCCATTTCGAGGGAATTTTAACAAGAATTTAACCCTTGCAACAGGGTACCGGTAGTAGATACACTTGAAAAAGAGATATGACGCTCTTGCTCTGGCAGGCGTCGATTTTGCAAGGGGGTGATACAAGTTGCTTCGAAATTTAGGAACGGTAGAAATAATTCTAATCGCCTCGGTCCTGCTCTTGATGATTGGACCAAAGAAATTGCCGGAGCTTAGCCGAGGCATAGGACAATCTATTAAAGAAATCAAAAAAGGATTCAGCGATCCTAAAAAGAGAGAGGCGAGCACCTCATAAAAACCCGCTTTAGAGGAAACATGAAGCTGTCTATTTTGACCGATCGTCGACTCTTGCTCCTGTCAAGCGCTCTAATTTTTTTGGGCGGTCTGTTATTTTTCTTGAAAGTGCGGCCGCTTTTGGCCGTCGAATACCAAAACTGCGAAACCGGCTCCACGTGCCAAGTCGGCGAATTCTTATACAACGACGACTACTCCACTGTGGACCCCGCGGACGCCAGCTGCACCCTGACAGTGCGTGACCCGGGAGGCACGCCTATATCCGGATCGCCATTTACGATGAGCGAAGCCGCCGACGGTTGGTTTTACTATGACTTGGACACGACCGGTCTTTCCCTTGGAAACTACCGCTCCACCATGTGCTGCACCGTCACAAACGTCACCCCAAACCAAACCTTATGCCTGGACAAAAGCATAAGTATTATCCCGGTTCGCTTAACCGCAGCCGCCATTTGGAGCTACTCGGCTCGCAGTCTAACCACCTTTGGGACCTTGGTCGCCGATATTTGGAGCTTTGCTACGCGAAGCTTGACGACCCGAGAGATCACTCCAACCGAGCATATCGCCCAAGAGGAAACCTTAGAACGCCAGTGGACGACCCGCTTCTCCGGCGATGGAGAAGTTCTGGTTGGTAAGGCCTACCGCGCCAAGCTTTGGGTCCTAAACACCCAAACCGAACTGGCGGACGCCGTTTCTAACCCGGCCGTGACAATCTATGACGCCAACCGGGCAAACCCATCGGGCGTCCCGGCCACAATGACAAAAATAGCGACAGGAACTTATGAGCTGGTCTGGACGGTCCCGACAGGTTCCGTCGCGGGTCGATGGGAAACAGTTGTGACCGTAGATATCGGCGGAACCGCGCCTATTCAGGATGGGAGCTACTGGGAAGTGGAGACCGACTCGCCGGCTCAAGTGCAGATTAACGCCATAACCGACAACGTCGTCCCTTCCATAGCCGCCAGTATCACCATCAAAAACGAAGGCGGGAGCGACTACGAGTACCAATACGCATATTGCGTTGTGGATGACCAGAGCAACCAATGCGGAGGTGGAGATGATGTCTTTTACGGCGCCGACGCCAAGTACATACTAGCCGGGCAAAGCTGGACAACCACGCTTAACGCAACCGTCCCAAACCCCGGATTATACTGGTTCAAATTAATAGTCTATTGGGGGACGGAAAAATCGGCCGCGGTTCGCCAATTTAACGCCGTTTCCGGGGTAATATGTTTGGGGGATATCAACAACGACGGTTGGGTGGATCTGACCGACTTCTCAATACTGCTTTACTACTGGAAGACCTCCAACCCGACAGCGGATTTGAATAACGACGGAATAGTCAACCTGACCGACTTCTCGATAATGCTCTTCCATTGGGGCAAGTGCCCTTGAGAGCAAGGAGTAGGAATAGGGAGCAGAAAATAGTTAAATTGAGATAAACATGAGAAACTTGGCGCAAAGACTTAAGAAACTGGAAGCGGTCTTCGGGGTAGTTCTTGTATTTCAACTACTCCTACTCCTATTCTCTATTCCTGCACGTGCCGCAGGCGCCAGGCTCTATCTTTCTCCGTCGGAAGGGAACTACTATGTCGGCTCCTACATCTTAGTCGACGTCTTGGTGGACGCTGGCGGGACCGCGACCAACGCCTACAAGGCGACCCTCACCAACTCCTCAAACCTCAACCCGGTTTCGGTCTCGGGGGGCGGTTCCATCTGCGCGCTTTGGATTACTCAAACCCCCACGACGTTGGAGTGCGGAACCTTCAACGCCTACAGCGGCTCGTCCGGAAAGCTGGGGACGATTGTCTTTCTCGCCCAAGGGGCGGGGTCGGCCACGGTTAGCATTTCAGGCGGCAACGTTAAAAAGGCAGACGGAGCCGGGACGGAAGTCCTAAGTTCTCGCGAGTCTGCTACCTTCAATATCCAAGAGCTTCCGGAGGGCGCGCCGTCGGTCTCCTCCGCCACCCACCCCGATCAAAACGCCTGGTACCAAGCCCGAACCGCGGAGATCTCCTGGTCCGCCGAGGGAGCGGACGGCTTCTCCTATACTCTTAATCAAAACCCCACCGATACCCCCGACGATACGGCGACGGGAACGGAAAGTAGCAAAACCTACACCGATCTCCCCGATGGTGTTCACTACTTCCACGTAAAAGCCCGCAAGGAAAACGCGTGGAGCAACACCGCCCACTTTCGCATCCAAGTAGACGCGACGGCGCCTGAGGCGTTTGAAATAGTCTCCGATCCCCCGGCCGATAAGGTATTTCGCGCGCCCATGCTCTCCTTCTTTACAACCGACACTACTTCTGGTGTAGACCATTACGAGATTTCGATCGATGGCGGAGATTTCTTTGAAACAACGAGCCCCTACCGGTTTGAAAGGATAAGAAGCGGAAGTCATGAAATCACGGTCCGAGCTTTTGACCAGGCCGGCAACACCACCGACTCCAAAATCACACTCGTCGTCATAAGCGTCGCCCCGCCCCAGATCATTCGCCCGACGGATGGTGAGAGGATAGCGCTTTTCGCTCCGCTCGAGGTCGGCTTCACAACCAGCGCGGCGGGGACGGTCGAGCTCTTACTCGACGATAGGCTGATCGCCACCCTCAAAAGCTCGCCCGGGGAAGAGTCAAACTACACCCACAAGGGCTGGATAGTGCCGGAGGTGAGGCGACTTTCGGCGGTTTACATAAACGCGGACGGTATAGAAAGCAACCCGGCAGAGGTTAGCTTTACGGTGACCATGGGGTCTGTGTACCTCTTGGGAATTACGGTCCCCGGCTTTATCTTCTACCCGGTTCTTCTCGCCCTGCTTGCCGGGTTAGGGTTCTTGGGGGAAAGGCGGATAAAGAAGGTAAGGGCGAGGAAAAAAGGCAAAAAGGAACCCGTTACCGAGAAAAAAATCGAAGACGGCAAAGAAACTAAGGAGAAGACGAAGAAAAAAGAAGAGGAAAAGGCCAAGTCGAAGCCTTAATCTTTTGATTCTCCCTTGTTCCTCCGACGGTACGTCGGAGCACAAGAGTGGTCCTCGATCGCCTAAGGCGGGTGTGTGTCCACTCTTGACGGGCGGGTAGGTTTTTAACTATATTCAAAGTTAGACGAGATCGTGGTTTTCTCCCCAACGAACCTGCCCTCTTAAACCTGTCCGATGGGGTTTTGGAGGTAGATAGGTTTGGTTCTTAAGGCAGTACTAGTTTTTTACAATTTGGCGATCGCCTCTCTTCTACTTTTCCAAGGTGTACAGAGGTTAGATACCCTGGGCTACCAGCTTCTCGTCGCTTTTCTTTTGCCGGTCGTGGCTTATACCGCATTTCTTTTGATAGAAAGAATTCGCTCTTTCCCCGGACTTGCAGCACTTAAAGGCCTCGCTTTTGTCTTGAGTCTTATAACAACCAGCATCCTCTTCTTCTTTAACCTGGGTGGAGCGACCACGCAAGCGGAGTACATCCTCGCCGCTCTTAGCGCTCCCCTACCGCTTTACTTCTGGGGGTCCTTGGTGGGGCGGTTCGTCGGCAGTTCTGGAAGACCAAAAGAGGAAGCCGTCAAGGAAGAAAAGCCCGCGCCGGCCAAGGTCAAGGCGGTAAGCAAAGAAGGGGTGGAAGATCCCAAGAGGCGAGACTTCTTAAAGAAAATAGGCGGAGTCGGTCTGGGAATCTTGGCCTACTCCATCCTAAACCCCAGGGGAGCGGGAGCCGCCTTCTTCGGTAGCGTCCCCGGCCCCGGAACCGTAGCCATCAAAGATACCGCCGGCAACCAAATAGACCCGGCCGAAAAATACCCCACCAGCGGATACGGCATAACGGAGATTGACGACGCCGGAACCACCTTCTACTACGGTTTTGTGGACAAGGCCGGGGCTTGGTACATAATCAAGGAAAACGACACCACAGGGGATCTGTCCTACCTTTACGCGACCCCCGCCAACAACCCCACCGAAACGGACTTCGCCGACGCGTGGGCCGACCGCGCCACCACCCTCACCTATCAACAATTCGACTCCGCCTTCTGATACACCCTATTGCTATAGCGTTCCCATTTGTGCAACTATAAAAGAGCGTATGAGTACATACGCCGTCGAGAGGGGGTGATAAATGTGTTAGGAGGACTGGGTACAACTGAACTTATATTCGTGTCCGCTATACTTCTGGTTTTCTTCGGCGGGAGAAAGCTTCCCGAACTGGCCCGAGGTATCGGAGACTCGGTAAGAGAATTCCGAAAGGCAGTAAAGGAGTAGTCGACTTAATTGGTTAAGTCTGCCGGGAACGGCGGCTTCTACCCTGCCCTTTGCCTTTGCCTCAAAGAAGCAAGGACAACCGAGGGAGCCATCTTAAGTTTTGGCGCTTCACTTACGGTTTCCTGGAACTTTCCCGGATTCCCGGCAACTCAAGAGAACGTTAAATAAAAAGGTCTGGGATTTGACCTAGCCAACGGTTTTGCTGTCTAATCTAGGAAGATGGGTATAAACTTCCCTTCATATCACCCCTATGCAATATCGCTGCCTGAACTTTGGGTAAGGTATATTTTTGCCGCCGCGGTCTATGTACTTTTGGGTATTGCCTCCTGGCTTCTTTTGCACAGGTTTATTTTTAACCGGGATTGGAAGGCCTTTGTCCTAAGTTTGATAACCAGCTCTTCCATGATACTGTGGCCGTTGGCCATTCTCCCCTATCTTCGATTCTTCAAATTCGAAGCTTTTATTCTAACCGCAGCCTCCGCCGTCGTCCTCATGGTCGTGGTTGATCGATTCCTTTGGAAAGGTGAGGGAAAAATAAAGCTAAAGGAGAAAAACTTAGCCAAAAGAGCTTTGGTTCTTGTCGCTCTCACAGCTTTTGTAGGGGTCTCCATCTTCTCCTACGTTGAATACAGTTACGACGACGTCACCCACCAAAAATCGCTAGCCCGTTTGGATAAAGCGGCGGCTGAACTCGCAAGTTACCAGGAAATAGCTTCGCAAACGGCTAGGTCCCTTATCGAGGACCAGAGTTTTGTTGAAACTTTCAAGCAAAAGGAGTTTTCGACCCTGACCTCCCAAACAAGAGAAATTCTCAACGAAACTCCGGAACTAAACGCTCTGGCCATTACCGACGAGAGCGGGATCGTGGTCGTTGCTCCGCACAACCCCCTCTTGATAGGAACCGACCTAGGTATGCTGGGTCCGACGCATACTAAAATCCTGCAAGGGGAAGCCCAGCGATTTTTGGAACCGGCGGTCAGCGCTCCTCTGGTTGTGGGGGCGGGAGAACCTTTAAAAGAGCGGGAGCAAGTTATAGGAGCCGTCTTTGCAGCAAGGCTGGTTAACCGGGAACTTGCTTTGGATTTAGCCGAAAAAACGGGCGTTTTGGACTTGGGGATTTATTGCAATTGCAACAAACTGTATGTTTCTACAATAGAAGATGAAACCTTAGATAAGGCCATGCAAAATTTTATCCAACTTGCCTTTACCGATCCCAACGTGAGCCAAAACACCTCGTTCACCCAAAATATCTCAAGCGGAGGGCAAACCTATACCGCTTCCGGTAAAATTCTGACCAACGGCGAGGGCGAAAGTACCGGGCTTTTGGTAGTATTTGAACCCTACCCATCCAAAGATCTCTCTGCCTTCCTGACCGCGATAACCTTCTTAGCAACTGCCGTCGGCATTGGCCTGTTCGTTTCCCCTTTGGTTGTCCATAGGATAGTTCGATGATTAAACTCCTGCCCACTCACTCCCACACGGCCCACACAAGATTAGGTTTTTTAATCCACGTTGCAGTTATGGTTGCCGTTGCTTTCGCCGGGGGACGGATTGTCAGTAGAGCTGTCGATCAAACCATTCTTAAAATCGCCCCGCCTGCCAAAGTAAATAAAGAAGCATTCCTGGTTATCAGCCCGGCAAGCGCGACGGTCCTAGAAGGTAGCCAATTTTCCGTTCAGGTGGTTGTCTACCCCGGGTCGGTGAACATAAATGCAGTGGGGGCGACCCTAAGATACCCGGCAAATCTGGAGATCGTCAAAATATCCAGAGAAGGTTCCTTTTGCACCCTCTATCCAGAGGAATATATTAAAGCACAAGAGCGTTTGATAAGAATTGGCTGCGGCACACCGAGCCCGGGGCTAACCGAACCTTCTGGAATAGCCGGAACGGTGGTATTTAAAGCCCGGACACCGGGTTACGCTCAAATAGATATAGACCACCAAGCCTCCTCCGTCCACGCCAACGACGGCCAAGGTACCAACGTATTATCTAGAGTCGAGGGTGCATCTTTGAGCATACTTAGACCCGCAACTCCGTCTCCCAAAGCCAAACCACCCAAAGAAGTTATCGTCACCTCCTCCACTCACCCCAACCAAAACATTTGGTACAACAAAAATACCTTGGTCCTTAAATGGATTATGAGGGAGGGAATACTGGGCTACGCCACCCTTCTGGATAATGATCCTCAAAGAAACCCCGATCCCGCATCTATTGAAAAAATAAACGCTAAAGAGTTCGAAAATCTCCCAGACGGGACGTGGTATTTCCACATCCGAGCAAAAAACGAAGCTGGGCTCGGGCCGGTATCCCACTTTAAAATTCAAATTGACACCGTCGCCCCAGAGCTAAATGCTCAATCAAGCACCGCAGATATAACCGAGGGAAACCCCGTCACCATAAGCTTTTCCAGCGAAGACGCTGAATATTTTCTAATGGAGGTAGACAACGAATCCTTTGAACAAGCCGTTTCACCGGTGGTCTTGGCCGACCTCCCCCGTGGGTACCACGACATTTATATCCGTGCTGTAGACAGAGCCGAAAACATCACGGAAAGATCTGTTACAGTCTACGTGGAAAGCCGAAATCCAATCGAGCGGTTTTTTGACTGGCTGGGGGGAATCCTTTTCAATCGCTGATGGGAAACGTAAAAAAAATTTCTTCTGTCTTTTTTACCCTATTGCTGACGTTATCGCTGTCTTTATCCGTCCTCAGTCGAACGGCGCTGGCGGGAGACGCGACCTTGTACCTATCCCCCGGCAGCGGAACCAAGTATGTGGGGTCCACCTTCTCGGTCGCGGTCAAGGTCAACAGCGGCTCCCACACCACCAATGCTTACAAAGCTGTCGTAAAGTTCCCTACCAATCTGCTGACCGCTACCTCGGCTTCGGTGGGTGGCTCGATTTGTACGCTGCAAATCACAGGATCTCCCAGCTATTCCAACTCGGCTGGAACCGCGAACTTCGAGTGCGGCCATCCCGGATCTTTTTCCGGGACCTCGGGAACCATCGGGACCATCACCTTCTCGGTGAAGGCAGCTGGAACGGCAGCTCTCTCCTTTACAACCGCCAACGTTAAAGCGGCGGATGGGTCCGGAACCGAGGTTCTGGGCTCAACCAGCGAAGCCACCTACAGTCTCCAACCTGCCCCGGTCACAGCTCCAGCGGTCTCCTCCGCCACCCACCCCGACCAAAACTCCTGGTACGCACAGCGCGACGCCACTCTTTCCTGGACTAGACCGTCCGGCGCGGTGGACTTTTCCTACACTCTGAACCAAAATCCCAATACCGTCCCTAACGACATATCCGATGGAACGGGAACCGCCAGATCCTACCAAAATCTCTCGGACGGCGTTTACTACTTTCATATCAAAGCCCGAGGAGCGGGCGGATGGGGCGAAACCGCCCATTTTAGAATTCAAATCGACACTGCACCCCCCGATCCGTTTGAATTAATCTCCATCCCGTCGGCAGATAATGTAACCGCGGCTCCGCTGATAATAGCGGATGCCATAGACCGGACATCGGGTATTATCCACTACGAACTCTCTTTCGACGAGGGTCCCTTTGAGACGGTAACGATGCCCTATCAATTCCCGCGAATCTCCGAAGGAACCCACACCGTCGCGGTACGCGCCTTTGACAGAGCCGGAAACTACCGGGAGGCGACTCTGATGCTTTACGTACCCGACATTGATGAACCGACAATCACGAATCCTGCAGACGGCTCTTATCTTCCGATTCTAGAAAAGCTAGAAATTAGAGGGACCGCGCCCCAAGGATTTGTGGAGCTTTACCTTAACGACGAGTTCTTAGCGCTGGTTGAGAGCGACGGAGAGTTCTCCTACACGCACACGGACTTCCTTAGACCAGGTTCCTACACGGTTATCGCAAAGTCCGTGACGGAGGGCGGGGTGGAAAGCGCGCCGGTTACGGTACGCTTTACCGTCGATCCTCGCGCGGTTTCCCTTTTTGGCTTGAACCTACCAGGTTGGCTCGTCTATAGCCTACTTTTGGGACTCATCGTCGGAATGATCATCCTGCTCATACTTCTCCTCAAAAAGCGACGCAATAGGGAACGCCACTTCCTTAAAGATCTTGAAAGAATAGAAAATGAGGTCGACAAAATCCTGGGTGCGGAAGAGGAAGAACTGGACCGCGCAATAGAGAAAGCACTTAAAGGGAGCAAAAAAACGCGCATCCTTAACCTGGAAAGAAAGGTCGAAAAAGTCGAAGGAGAGGCGAAACGAAAACTTATCAAAGAACTTGACGCGATCAAACGCCACCACCAAACCCCGCGATCAAACCTCTTTGAGCTCACTAAAAGAAAAGTTCAGTCCGCGAAAAACAAAACTAAGGACAAAGCGAAATTAATCGGTGAAAAGCTAAAACTTTATTATCGAGCCAAAAAATCTAAGCTTTCTAGAGTAAGGAAAAGATTAATGAAGCGGTTAAGGAACGAAGAAACTAGTTCAAAAAGAAGAAGATAGTTCAGTCAAAAGCTGCGAAAAATACCTAACCTGCGGTACGACGGTCGGATAATTTAGACGCGCGGGACCCAAAACAGCAACCACCCCACCTCGTTTTTCATTTCCGTAGTGGGCGAAAACCAATCCCACCGGCTCCAAGTTAGCCATCCCAAACTCCCTTCCTATAAGAACCGTCACTGATTTGGGATCAGAGGCGCGGGAGAAAAGGTCATGC
>JABAOF010000171.1_pt4 | contig 31411 bp, 30 predicted proteins | sample 7062171 | NCBI WGS metagenome assembly JABAOF01 (sample SAMN14538628, study PRJNA623070) | marine sediment metagenome | biome: marine biome [ENVO:00000428]; feature: marine pelagic biome [ENVO:01000023]; material: deep marine sediment [ENVO:00002113] | place: India: Gulf of Khambhat ...
TTGGCACATAGTATGCAGCCTAAAACGCCCTTAACAGATACTCGCCCATACAAGATATTTGCAGTCTGCAGCATAATAGGTCTGATGCTGTTCTTATTGCTGACAAATTTCATGGGATACATTGAACTTCCTGTATTCAGCGCTCTCCAGACGGTAGTTGACCTACCTGTAGCCATCGCCATAGCCTTAGTTGTAACTACAGCGCCGGCGGCTGTCGTGTATAGCAGAATTTCGAAGAGAAAAGAAAGTATGGAAAGGGGTATCAACAGTTTTCTGAGAGATCTAACCGAAGTCAGAAAGACTGGGTTATCGCCAGAGCGGTGCATTGAGAACCTGTCTAATCGCGATTATGGAGAGTTCAGCAAAGAACTACGCAAAATAAGCTCAGAAATATCTTGGGGAGTTGCCATTCGAAGAGTAATCATGGACTTCTTGAGGAGAACGAAGAGCTGGATGAGTCAAATCGTCATGTTTCTACTTGTAGAAACGATAGACGTTGGCGGAGGAACAATCGCAATGATAGAGTCATTGGCACGGTTCAACAATCTTACCCAAGAGGTTGAGAAAGAGAAGAAGATGTCGGTCCGACCCTACATATTGATGCCCTATTTTGCAGCGATTCTGCTCGTCGCTACAACCACGATGATGATTGGATTCACTGGCGCAACTCTGAGCGCTCCCGCTGCAGCGGGTGCAGCTGAAGCAGGAACAGACAGTGAAATGGGCTCGATGATATCGATCTTCACGACTTCAGCCATCTTCCACAGCTACCTGATAGGTTTGGTGGGAGGTAAGATCAGCGAAGAATCAATTGCTGCAGGCTTCAAACATGCTTCTCTACTAGTCATCCTTGCAGTGCTGGCCGCAAAGCTGTTGCCCATGTTTATAACGTTCGGATGAGAGAGAAGATGAGAAATAGCACAGCTAGGGAGTCTGGATTAAAGAAAGATAGAAGAGCAATTAGTCCAGCAATCTCCACGGTGATACTGACGTGCGCTATTGTAGTTCTACTTCTGGTCACAGTTAGCTTTGCAAACAGTTTCTTGACTGAACGGATTGCGGAGAACGAGTTTGAGGCAATGATGCAGTTCATGCAAACAGTGGGGCTTCAAGTTGATGATGTAGCATGGACAATCGGTAGGACTCAGACGACTCGTTATGCCAGCCAGTTTGGACGTCTAAACTTTGAATCGACAGCTTTAAACTATACCGTTTACGTGGACAAAGGCGAAGGATATGTTAATCTTGCTGAGAATTGGACCGGGATTCTTCTTTTCAACATGCCAATAAGCAAATACTCTGTCACCAACAATTACCATGAACGCCTGTTCCCAAATTTAGACAATTCCTTCCTTCAAAAAGGAACTTCTGCACCAGTAACCCATGTCTATGTGATTGAAAAGATGCCGATGAGCGATGGCGACTTCATAAGGGTTGTCGTTGCTCCGTCAATAAGAATGCTGAACTCGACGATATCTACCGGCGCAGAAACTAAGAACTATTTCAAGTTCTACCTGCCCTATCTAAGAAGCGGGACTCATCCCCACCGTTCACAATCTGTGACTCTCACGGGAAATTCAGTTTCAGTCGAGAAAGCCGATAATGTAAACAAGATCAAGATACAAGTCTCATTTCTAAAGAGTAGTCTAGGATTTTCTGAAGAGTTCTTTAACTTTGAAAGTCTCGTAGAAGAAATAGATGTTCCAGACGGATCGATCGTGGAGTTCTATGTAGGCGAAGTGAGTGCTTCGTTGGGGCTTCATGTCTAGATTTCCTATGGGGTCTGATAGATGGCACATATAACCATTGAGTATATAATCATGATTCCCATCTTGTTACTGCAGATTTTTCTCTTCCCTTTTTCCGCAGCCTGGCTTATGAATATCTGGGTGGATTCACGACGGGATCTTGCACTCCAAGATGTCGCGAGTCATTTGGGGAGTACTATACAGCAAATCTATTTTTCGGTAGACCACGAAACGATCTCGGCAGTCAAGGTGACGCATTCCCCTGGGCTTCCTCCTTTCATAGAGGATCATTACTATAAGGGAACCGCAACACTGCGTAAAGTATCGGATCCAGAACTCAACTCAAGTAAAATCTTGGAGTTAACAGTAGCTCTGGCCGCGACGACTAATGCTGTTACTGCTTCGGTAGTTTTAGGTCCCAACGCAACATGGCGCGAATCGGTCTTCATAAGCAATTCAACCCATGCATGTGTGAGTGCTGAGAAGTCTGTCAATGGAACCATATGCCTCTACTTTGGCGAATAGGAGTGATAAGATGACTGGCTCGACGATAGATCATCTGGTCTCCGTCACGGTTTTCTTAGGAGCAATCCTAATTTTTGTAGGGCTGTTTAATCAGATCATTCAAACTGCAGTAATGTATCAACGGCACAGACTTCTCGCGACGAAATGCACTGACTTACTTGACAATATCTCACTGAATCCTGGGTTTCCAGTCCATTGGGGAAAAACCAACTGTACACCCACAGGCTTCGGTTTACAGGATCCGGAATTCACTCGATATAGACTCAGCCCATTCTCGCTTATGCGACTGCGTTCTTCGACAGGAGAACCAGTATACTATCCCAAAACCGACTCATACTTCAGCAATATCAGCGTTGGGCATGGTTACCTGTTGGTACCTTTCTCTCAAGCGATTAACTACTCAACTGCTGCAAGGCTGCTTGGAGTTAACGGGACGTACGGTTTTCAACTGACTATAACGCCCATCATAACCGTAGCAATATCGGAAGTGCAGTCCAATCCGCTTGAACTTTCTGTAGACGTTTCTGGAGCTGGCTTCCCGCTAGTCGCGGCCACTGTGAGTTATTGTATGATCATAGTTACGCCGGGAGAGGGCGCCTATCCAGCTTTTAGTGTAGATTATGGCATCGTCTACACAGATGACAAAGGTTCGGCTTCGATAGAGTTCCCAGATGTTGATGGATCCAAAGAATCTTACGTATTGATCGCATACGCTAGTCTTTGCGGATTAGTCGGAATGGGTTATCACGAGCACGTCATCCACGAAGAGAATCGTGTGGTTCCGTTTGTCTCCGATTTTGGAAGAAGAGAAGTAATAATCGCCCACAGCTATGACGTTCACGGCGGCGATCATCCTGCAGAGATCGCTTACAACGCAACTTTCGTCTTGCTTAGTGATGATTTTACCCTTCGTGAACTGTCGATGGGAAATGATACAGGAAAACTTGGCAAAATCAACTATGGTGAAGGCAAACCCTACAAGATAGTTACCATTCCCACATATAGCCCCGGAATCTTGGTGATAACCTACCGGAAAAGCGCAGTAGAAACAGGTGTGGTCTTGATGCCGTGGGGAATAAGTACTATGGCTTTTCCAGTCACTTTTGGAGGTGATCCCTATAATAGGGAATGGGTCGCTACAGATATCCGCCAAGTCACAGTTAACGGTATTGCTTACCAAGCCAAACTTGCTCTGTGGAGCTTAGAAGGATACTGGGTGATTGGATAATGATGCGAACAATCGAGATATTTCTGGTGATAACCATCATCACAGGGGCCTTCATAATATCTTCCTTTTTCGCTGTATTGCCTTCACCGAGGCAAGTTTCTCCCCTCAATCTTAGAAGACTTGCGATAACAACGCTCCAAACTCTGGACATTGACCATGATCTAAGTGAGATTGTGTTCAAGGGAGAAGACGACCCGGCCTGGAATGAGCTTCGGGTTGCACTGCCGGCTTGTCTGCCCCCTAATATTGTCTTCAATCTTACGGTCTATGAAGTGGGGAGCGGAATGGGAACAAAGCTCTACACGCCAGTCATGTCGATCTCCAACGCTGAAAGCCTGGGTGTAGGTTCTGATGCTGCCTCTTATTTGACGGCATCCTCTAACGTGACCTTCAATGTGATACCTGAAAGAGTCGGAGAACATGGTGTCGGAGGGACCCTGTATATATTGAATTGCAGCGACACCAACGGATGGTGGATCACAGGGTACACAAGTCAGGGTCTCGCAATGGATCTCTACAACTTGCTTTCACCATATTTCAAGATTACAGTATTGGTGCAGAATACAACTCAGTTAGGACAGATATTGGATGGCAATCCGTTGCAGGACGAGACCCTACAACACGCAGTAGTCATAAACACACTGGGCGAAGCAGTGCCTATACCTGAAACCTATGCAGATGTGTATGATCAGGACTCATATGCTGAGTACTGTTATGAACTAGGCAAGAGAGTGCGTCAGTTCAATTGGACATGGGTCAGCATAGTCGGATATCCGCTATATTACGTGTGCAACACCGATTATTTCCCAGACAGCCATAATACATGGGGAATCTACGGAATGAGACATGTTGGTACAGGTGGACTGAATGCCTTCCTTAGAGGACTGGACGATCAGCCTTATTCCTCTAGTGGAGGCTGGATTACTGGAAGTCCTGGCGTCGTATATCTCTCTTCGGATGCAGTGTATTACTGCAACTACTATGGCGTTTACCCAGCCAGTTACCAAACAGCCACAAGAGCCTTACCCTCATGGATAACAGATGCATATCACTTGACAGTAACAACCTACATCTTCGATCCCGTTGATGGCTGGATTGCTGGTGCGGTGTATCGTCACGCTACATCAGGAGCCCTTATAGCATTGGGTCTCACTAGGTCTCCCGACATTAGGCTGACTGCTTTGGGTTTATTGTCTGACTACAAACCCCGGCTTTACAGATCTGAATATACAGCAAGCGGTACATCTCGGCTTCTCATTCTGCAATTGGGGCAGACAGGAGGCATATGATTTGAGAAATAAAGGGCAGTTCTCAATTATTGCAGCGTTACTGGTTGCAGTGGTTCTCATAGCTACAGTTGTTGTCACGTATTCTACAATACGTTATAGCCCAATTCAAGATCAACCACAACTGCTGAGCGCAATAGACGAAACGAATTTCGCCATAAAGCAGATTCTAGGCTTCACAGTGGGATACTACGGTTCAGTGCTCAAGGTAACAGGAAATCTATCATTTGCGAAGGATCTTGCAATGAGCTACCTTCACAGTGGAATGGTGAACATAGCGAACATGCATCCTGAGTGGGGAGCTTCTTTCAACTTGGCTAATTCAACTCTTTATGCATACTGGTACATGAACACAAGCTATAGTATGGGAGACCTTGCGGTAACATACAACCTGACAGGTCTGGGCATATATGGAATGGCGTATGAGACTTCCTGCTGTCTAACGGTACAGATTAGAGAGACTCTATCAGAAAATCAAACTGAGTTGATCGTGACCGTGGACGAAGGAGAGCCTCTGATAAATCTAGGCAAGCAAAAATTCAAATTCTACAGATACAGTTTCGCCAATTCTGCATGGGAACTTGTTAGTCCTACCAGTGAACCTACAATCTTTGCCAACGGCACTTACATAATAGACATACCCCCAAACGTTGACCCATATTCGTATCTTATTCAAGTAGAAGATACCAGAGGTCTGGTGGTCGTGGCTTCGTCATTCAGCCACTACACATGTACATTCACGTGGAACTCAACTCTCTACTCTACGTTGCAAGACGAAATGCTGGTGGTAGAGCTGTTGCAAAACGGCACGATGCGATGGCTTGGACAAAACCTACAACTAGCAACTCAAGCAAAACCCCTACCGCCAGTACCTGTAAGATCACTTCGCGTGAATGAGACCATAAACGGTATAGACCGAGAAGTGCCATTTCAGGTAGAAGATTGGGCGTCGCAATACAGGATACCACTCGGACTGACCAGTAATGCAAGCGTCTTCGGAAACAGAATGATGCTAGTCTTCTTGGTAAACAAGAACACCTCAAAAGCCACCATATGGTGGGACGGGAGCGACACGGCAACACAAACACCATATGGATACGTGAATCGCTACTTCAAAGGAGACGACCCCGATGGTGGGTTATTGACAAATGGAATTCTAACTCTGAATGTGATAACGTCAGGTGACGACTTTCAAATAGAGTCTACACTTGGGACATCGCAAAACACGGCTCGTTTCATGCGAATCAATAACGAGTGGAGTGTGTACGGGGCAGAACCCGCATTTGCAATCCACCACGGAATCGTGAGAGACATAATCCATCAAGAAGCCGAATGGAGCTGGGGAGCAGATAATTGCCCGGACCTGTACGCACACATAGTTCTGACAATTCCAGCAAATGTAACATACTACACATACCAGCTGAGACTCATGTTTGTGGAATCAAACAAGGATCGAACAATAGCAGATCTCTGCCCTGTAAGAATTGTAGTCTCCAATGGGCTGCCCCAAACCGAAAACGGTACTGCAAACGGCTATCCAATAGTCTCTAATGTGGGGGGTCTATTTTATAACTTCTCATTGGCAGCCTTCCAACACCATTGGAGCCAATTCATTTCAGAGTCTCAGGGAGCAGGGATAATGTACACAGACTCGGCTAATCAGATGCTTTACGTATTCGACGATCTAGCAGGATACAAGACAGCTGCCCTCAAGATATCAAATTCTACGTCCAGAACAATCGAACTGCTTCCAGTGTCAATGGCTTCTGTGTCGTTCCAGTACGCCCTTGATGTAACTTGGCATGGAGCCATAGTGACGTTTGATGACACCACTCCCTTATATGAAGAGCAGAACGGCGATCGGACAGGCATGTGGATACTTGTTGAGTATCCTCCTGAAATAACTGTCACAACAGAAAGCTAGTCATGTTTACGCAAAATGCAGATTCCCAATTCATATGAGTTAAATAAGAAATTCGAAGAATCCTAAACGGCAACAGGTGAACGATATTGACGAGAAAATCACTAAACTCTAAGAAAGCTATATCTCCTATTCTAGCTACGTTATTACTGATCGTCATAGCTGTAGCCGCCATAGTAGTCACATACGCTTGGCTGATGACTTATATGAGCAGTGCAGGACAACAAGCAGGAGTACTCCTATACAAAGCAAACATAAGATTCTACGAGGAAAACAACACGAAAAAAATCGATATTGATATAGGAAACAGAGGGACGTCGGACACAGAAATAGTCCAAGTTTACATTGGAACATCACCGACAGCCCTTCAAGACCAGACAACAACTCCATCTCTTCCCTTAGGTCTTCTCGCAGATGGCAACCCCATAAGCATGACAGTTGAATACGACTGGACGGCAGGAGCGACATATCATTTCAAAATTGTCTCAACAGGACAAACCTTAGAAACATTCGCCGAGCAAGCACCATCATAGCAGAGACCCTTCGACTTCTATCTCCTTCCCGCGAAACGGATCACGGGAATGCGCCCCTAATCTTTATATTAGAACATGCATGATCTGTCAATTCCAGATGTGCGTCTATGCAAACTATGTTTGTCGCAGCAAGAACAGCGCTTGCCATGCTCTTCCTGTTCTATGCTTCTTGGTCCGACTTTAAGACTCGAGAAGTGAGCAATGTTGTCTGGATACTCTTCGCGCCGTTGGCTCTTGCGTTATCGTTCTCTGAAATCTACATCTTCGGGTTCATGAAACTGCCCTTTTATGCTCTATCTGTCGGCTTGACAGCAGCATTTTCCATCATGCTGTTTTATGCTGGCGGCTTTGGAGGGGCAGACGCGAAGGCCTTAATGTGCTTGGCACTTGTCCTACCTTTCTATCCGGAACCCATGCCAAAGTACTTTGCTGGTTCGCTATCCCCAATATCTGAGTATTTCTTTCCGATGACTGTCTTCAGCAACTCCGTCTTGATGGCAGCAGCTTCTTCAATCTACATGATCTTGCGAAACATATGGTGGGGACGAAGGGCTGGAGAAAAATTTTTTGAGGGCGGTCAAGAGCACGAAGGGTTTGGAAGCAAGCTGTTGGTCTTAATGACCGGTCAAAAGGTTCCTCTCGATAGGTTGAAACAGAAATGGCATCTGTATCCCCTAGAAGATGTGGAAGAAATTACCAATGGGTTGAAGAGAAAGCTCTTGGTTCTTCCAAGAGATGAAGCAAGAGATGCGATTGTAGAGAGACTGGAGAGTGCTGTGCAAGCCGGCAGGATTCAGAATAGTGTTTGGGCTACGCCGGGTCTGCCCATGCTGATCTTCATCACAGCAGGCTTAATCACAGCTCTACTTCTTGGAGACATTGTTTGGATAGGAGTTAGTGCCCTGCTGGGATGACCTTCGTCACGTTATGAAAAGAGTTATCTGAATTCTGTAGCACTCTTTGTTAGGTGTAAAGTCTTTGCCAGGTCGCCCTTTACAAGAATTGTGTGATTTTCTTGAGGGAGATGTTGAAAAGTTTAGCGTTGTAGTTATGCCTGATTTCTTCCTCGACCGCATTGTGAGTCTGGATTGCAGTTCGGAGGCTTTCGCGAATTTGCTTGGGGAAGTGGTGAAACGCAAGGGCGGGAGCATAGATGGAATTGAGCAGATGGAGCTTAGAGGAGGAAACGCTGTTAACACAGCTTCAGCTTTGGCAGCTTTGGGTGTGGAAGTCACTCCTATAGTGTGTACAAACCGGCTTGGGTTGGAGTTGATGAAGATTTACCTCAGACCCCATGAAGTTGATTTTTCTCATGTAAAGATCTTTGAGAATGCTTCAATGACCACCTCTATGGAGTTTGGAACGACAAAAGGTAAGGTCAATGTCATGCTTAGAGATGTAGGGGCGTTGGGTGAATTCGCCTCTAACCATCTGGATAATGAGGATCTTAAGGTTATTGAAGATGCTGATTATGTCTGTGTTTTCAACTGGGCTGGCACAAGAAGGTCTGGGACTGACTTGACTGAAACCGTCCTCCGTCGCGTGAAAGAACGTGGTAGAGGAAAAACTTATATTGACACAGCAGACCCCGCCCCTAACAAGGAGAAGGTTCCTCAGCTTGTTCAGCGTGTTTTGAAGGGCAGACTTGTAGATATCTTAAGTGTAAACGAGAATGAGGCAGTATGCTATGCATCGCAATTCCATGATGAGATGGAAGGAACCAAGGCGACCTTGATTACAAGCGATCTAGCAAAGGAAAACGCGCGAATCTTGGCGTCTAATATCCAGGCAAGAATTGATCTGCATTGTACAGGATTCTCTGGGACCTTTTCAGAGGATAGTGAGACTGTTGTGTCGACTTTTGATGTTCCAGTTCTGAGAGCAACTGGAGCAGGCGATGCTTGGAATGCAGGAAATATTTTGGCGGACGCGCATGATCTACCCGATGGGCATAGGCTCGCATTGGCAAACGCAGTTGCCGCCTATTACATATCCAATCCTGCAGGAGTTCATGCTACGCGTAAACAGCTTGTAAACTTCTGCAAGAAGTTTCTGTAGCACACTTCCGCGCCTTTGCTAGAATGTTTAAATTGGTTATACATTTATGATGTTTTGGGAATCCATATGGAGTCAGATCTCTTTGGCAGTTCGGGGATTCGTGCTGTAGTCAATCTTGACCTGACTCCTGACATAGTCGTGAAGTTAGGTTTGGCCATTGCTACTTCGTCGAGATCGAGGAGGGCGCTTGTTGGGAGGGACACCCGAGTGTCAGGTCCGCTTATAGAGAGTGCTTTGGTAGCTGCTCTTATGGCTGGCGGTTCGCACGTTGAACGTTTGGGCGTTGTGCCGACTCCAGTGTTGGCGTATCTGACTGGAATAATGGATGTTGATGTCGGTGTGATGATCACGGCCTCGCATAATCCTCCTCAGTTTAACGGTGTAAAAATCTTTAACAATGATGGTGTGGCCTATGGCAGGGAGAGGCAGAAGGAGATTGAGAATATCATCGAAACTGGAGGTTTTCAGTTGGCAGGTTGGCGTTCCATTGGGGAAGATTCTGCCTTGAACCATAGTCATCTCTATACGGAGATGATTGAAAGAACCTTAAGACTGTATAAAGAGTGGCGAATCGTCATAGATCCCGGTTGTGGGGCTACCTATTCTTTGGCGCCCTCTTTGTTGAAGAATTTAGGGTGCAAAGTTGTCCCGGTCAATGCTCAGCCTGACGGCTTCTTTCCGAGTAGAAGTATTGAGCCAAATGCGCGGTCTCTGATTTCACTCGGTAAGATTGTTGACGGCTTAGGAGCAGATATCGGGATCGGTTTTGATGGGGATGGTGATCGAGTAGCCTTTGTGGATAATGAAGGGCGTTTTGTGAATTCCGATCGGGTTCTGGCTGCCTATGCCGGTTATGTCATCAAAGAACGGGGGAGCGGCGTAGTTGTGACAAATGTGGAGGCTTCAATGTGTGTTGAGAAAGCGGTTGAAGCTGTAGGCGGCAGCGTTGTAAGAACAAAGGTGGGCGATGTGTATATTATGGAGACGATGAAGAGCCAAAGTGCAGTCTTTGGTGGCGAACCCTGTGGAGCTTGGATACACCCTCAACGTCATTATTGTCCCGATGGAATTCTCTCCGCAGCCTTTCTGTTGAAAGCGTTGGAGGATGAGGGTGTAAGTCTGGCAGAGTTTGTTGCTCAAGTACCCGAATATCCTATTCTGAGGGAGAAAGTTGGATGCGCAAATGAGATTAAACACCGCGTTATGGAGAGGTTTGAGAAAAGTATGAAGGATGTCTTTCCACGTTTCCAACACGTGTCGAAGATTGATGGATATCGCTTGGAATTGGATGACGGTTGGATATTGGTGCGCCCATCTGGGACTGAACCTCTTATACGGTTAACGGTAGAGGGTGAATCATTTAAAGCAGCAGAGAAGATAATGGATAAAGGTTTGACGTCTGTAAGAAGTCTTGTAGAGGAGGTCAAGTAGTGAAAGGTGTGGTTCTGGCCGCGGGAAAGGGTGAAAGGCTTCAACCTCTCACATTGACTAGGCCGAAGCATCTAATAAAGATCGGTGGGCAGCCGATTCTGGAGCGCGGGTTGAGAGCCCTCAAGGCTGCTGGTGTGGAAGAGGTTCTGGTGGTTGTTAATTACAAGGCAGATGCTATTCGTGACTATTTCCATGAGGGAGCGAATATCGGGCTAAAGATCAAATATGTGGAGCAGCAGAAGGTTTTGGGAACAGGCAACGCCGTGAGCTCTGTTGAATCTTTTGTGCAGGATGACTTTCTTCTCGTTTATGGGGATTTACTGTTCATGACGGAAGCCGTGAGGAAGATTATAGGTGTGCATGAGAAGGAGAAGCCCCCTGTAACCATCAGTGTGGTTTCCGTTGAAAATCCTGAAGATTATGGAGTAGTAGAGCTGGAAGATGGTGACACCGTAAATCGTATTATAGAAAAGCCGGCGTCCGGAAAGGCTCCTTCAAATCTGGCGAATGCAGGATTGTATGTGTTTTCAGCAGAGATCTTTGAGAAGATAAAGCGTGTCGAGGCTTCAGTCAGAGGCGAGTGGGAGGTAACTGATGCTATTTCGATGTTGGCACAGGAGAGTCAGGTTCTAGCAGTGGAGATTTCAAAGGAAGACTGGTTTGATATTGGGAGGCCTTGGGATCTACTTGAGGCCAACAGGTGGGTCCTGTCACGGATGAAACATGAGGTGTCAGGTGAAGTGGAAGCCGGTGCGCGTTTAATAGGTCCTGTTTCAGTTTCGGAAGGCGGACGTGTGCGCTCTGGAGCTTACATTGAGGGACCCGTGTTCATAGGACCTAATAGTGATATTGGTCCAAACTGTTTTGTTCGTCCCCACACAAGTATTGGCAATGAAGTGCGAATTGGAAGTTGCTGTGAAGTCAAAAACAGTCTGGTGATGGATAGTGCGCATGTCGGTCATCTATCCTACATTGGTGACAGCATAATCGGTGAACATTGTAATTTAGGTGCGGGAACGGTGACTGCCAATTTGCGGCTGGATAATGGTAGCGTGAAGATGCAAATCCGAGATGAAACAGTGGATAGCGGGCGAAGAAAGCTAGGTGTAGTCTTAGGAGATGGTGTGAAGTCTGGGATAAATGCTCTTTTCATGCCAGGGGTCAAGGTAGGGTGTAATAGTTGGATTGGACCTAACACAGCCGTCCTTCGCGACCTAGAATCTAATACGCTTCTACTCTTGAAGCAAGAACTTGAACAACGGCAAATCGACTCTTGAAACAGCCTAGGTCTTAACCCTTTATTCTTTGTGTAAAAATTCTAAATATGGGTTTGTGTATGTGTAAGAGTGTAGTGGAGGTTTGCATTTGTCTATTGCACAGAGGCGGTTCTTCACTGAGGTGGCGGCTTTGGTTGATACCAATGTTGTCGTGTTGACTACTAGCGGGAAGAGATATAGTGGGACCTTGGTGGGGGTCAATCCGGACAATCTAAGCATGTGTCTGGCCGAGGCGAAGGATGAAGAGGGTAAGGTGTTGCATCGGATATGCTTGAATGGCACTGTGGTAGCAGAGATTCTGAGTGTAGAGAAACCCTTTGATTTGAGGGCTCTGTCCGAGCGGTTGGAGAAGGTTTTTCCGACGATGGTGAAACTGTATGACGATAAAGGTTTCATCTGGGTTATGAACAAAGTGAAGGTGACAGAGGATGGTGTGGTAGAGGGTTCTGGTCCTGCGGCAGAGCGTGTGAAGCGGGTCTATGAACAATTTATCAGTGAGATAAAGGGCTAGACGTACCAGCGGAACTGGGTTCCCTTCTTTTTCTCTTCTTGTTCTACTGAATGACTGATAAGGCCGAAGGATTCTAGAATGTTTCTCGTTTCTTCAGTGGCTTTATCGAGATCTGCGAACTTGATTTTAAGCCCTAGGAACTCGGTGAGGGCTTGAAGGGCTCTTTTAGCAGCTTCAGCGTCGGGGTACCTGCCGGGAGTCTCCACAAGTAGGCTGAAAGCTTTAAGGTTGCGGAGTCGTGCGAGACCTATGGTTATACCGGCCAGACCATAGATTTGACCCACCATTATGCGGGCTCTAAGTCTTTTGGCAGTTTCGAGACTTTCTAAGTCTGAAGCGGCGCAGTAGATTTGGGGAGGGTGTTGGGTTTCTTCTTGTCTATACCCGCCCAGAGTGATTATCCATTCACAGCCCAGTTCTTGAGCTGTATCCAAAACACGTCCACAAAGCTCGTACTGCCCAAAAGTAGTCAACGCTTGAGTATTTCCATACCAAATGATCAGATTCCTCTCGGTGTCGCGGCTCTTGTAATAGTAGAGCTGATTTATTGGGGAACGAGTCTTGCCTTTTTCTGCCGTTACAGCCAAATCCTGAAAGGATGAAGAGCTTATTTCAGCAAAAAGCTTGGCATCTAGTTCATGAATTAGATGAAGAGCCGAAATATTCGCGACAAATCCTATCCCTGGTAGACCCTANNGACCCTCGATCAATACAGGATTCTTGATTTTCGGCTTTTCATAGATATTAACAGTGCAAACCATGATTCGACTTCCCAGTTTTTCGCGGATGAATTCTACGTGTGACGCTCATCTCTTTTCTTTGTTCAGTCAACATTTTTATTCGTTTTTGTTTTTCTTACTTTCAGATGTGTTTTGAAATCAAGGAAGCAGATTTGCTTGGAAGAATTGGTAGGCTTGAGACCAAAAGCGGTGTTGTTGAGACTCCTCTATTCCTTCCTGTGGTGAATCCTTCTTCTCAACCCATTCCTCCTAGAAAGATCAGTGATCTCTTTGGCTGTGGAGCTCTGATCACCAACGCGTATATACTGAAGAATCGTTTCCAAGGTAAACCGGCAAGGGAAGGTCTGCATGAATTTCTGGATTTTGACGGCGTGATAATGACTGATTCGGGCGCATACCAACTCCTCATCTACGACGACATAGAAGTAACCGCGACAGAAATCGTAGAATATCAGGAACAAATAGATACAGACATAGCTACTATCCTCGACTATCCAACAGGCTGGAAAGTCAGCAGAAAGCACGCAGAAGAGACAGTAAGCACAACCGTAAGAAGAGCTAGGGAATACTCTCAAATCAAGACTCGAGACGACATTCTTTGGGTAGGACCAGTTCAAGGCGGCACGTACCTAGACCTTGTCGCCCAATCTGCGCAGGAAATGTCAAGTATTCCCTTTCACATTCACGCCTTAGGCAGTCCTACACAGATAATGCAGCAGTACCAGTACGATACCTTGGCTGATATGATACTTACTGCAAAGATGAACCTCCCACTCAACAGACCTCTACATCTTTTCGGGGCCGGTCATCCCCTTACCTTCAGCCTTGCCGTAGCTTTGGGATGTGACCTATTCGACTCAGCTGCATACGCAATCTATGCTAGAAACCACCGGTACTTGTCGACTCATGGAACCTATAAGCTAGACGAACTTGAATACTTCCCATGCCGCTGTCCCAGATGCACCAAAGCCACTCCCCAAAAGATCCATGATCTCTCCCCAGAAGAGAGAGAAATCTTTCTGGCTGAACACAACCTTCACACCTGCCAAGTCGAGATCCAGCACATAAAACAAACCATAAAAGAAGGTAGACTATGGGAACACCTCCATCGAAGAGCTCATGGTCACACCGCACTTCTCCAAGCCCTGAAAAAACTTAAAAAATACCAAGACTACATCGAGAAACACAGCCCTATAACCAAGAGAGGTGGCATCTTCTACTTCAACTCTTCAGACTTGGCCCGATCTGAAATTGTCAGGCACAGGGAAAGACTTCGAAGCAGGTATATAGCGCCCAAAGAAGCAACGATCCTTCTTCTTATACCTCAGACCAAAACCAGACCCTTCAGCAAATCTCGTGAATTCAAAGCCACGGAAAAGACTCTAAAAATCATATGCAGAAACGACACTCCGCGAATTCACATATGTTTCTACTCCGCCCCTTTTGGTCTGACCCCTATCGAACTTGACGAGGTCTACCCACTCTCCCAACACGAAACAACTCTCCCTCTAGACGAAGAGACGAGGCAGTACGTAGCCGCCCAAACCTTGAATTACATCAGGAAGACAAACTACGAAACTGTCATTCTTCTTCACGATCCGGAAATATGGAGCAAAAGTATCTTAACGGCGTGTGAAAAGGCCTGCGGAGACAAAAGCATCAATTTCCAATACCTCAACATCAAATCAGAGCAGACCAAGACCACTGAAACTAAACTTGGAAAGCTCCTCCAGACAATCCTGAGCGAGAAACATTGACCCTAATCGACCTGCACGTCCATACCAACCATTCTCCTGATGCCTTGATCCGCCCCAAAACAATAGTGCACCAGTTACACGTCCACCCTACTATCAAAGCTGCCGCTATAACCGACCACAACACTGTCCAAGGCTATCGCCAAGCCCAGAAGCTAGCCAAGCCTTATCCCGACATACTTGTAATCCCAGGAGTTGAAATTAGCGCTTCGGGAGGCGACATAATAGTCCTAGGTATCCAAGAATTGCCAACCCAACCTTGGACTGTGCAAAACATCATAAATTTCGCAAAAGAAAACGGCGGGATAACGATAGTAGCCCACCCGTACAGAGCGTTCGGGCTGGGTGACAATGCCAGAAACTACGTTTTCGATGCTGTCGAAGTGCTGAATGGAGCCTCAGCATCTTGGGTCAACAAGATGGCAGTGAATCTAGCCAGAACCATGGGTCTTCCCGGTGTAGCCGGTAGCGACGCCCATCACCCTCACGAGCTCTGGACCGTTTACACGGAAGTACAAGCAGACTTGAATGTTCAAGAGGTGTTGAAGGCCATCAAGAAAGGGAGGCTGAAAATAGGTTTCCCAGGCCGCGCAATACCTTTTTAAAAGAGCAGAAACCTTCAATACTGAATCAATGGAAGAAAGTGAATGAGTAAACTCCAGATCAAGTTTTTAGGGGGAGCTCGAGAAGTCGGCCGAAACGCCATTGCCGTGAAGACTAAGAAGACCCAGGTTCTGCTCGACTATGGTGTGATGCTCAACCACACTCCGGGTTTCCCTATGCACATTTCCCCGAAAAAAGTCGACGCGATAATTCTGACCCACAGCCACCTTGACCACTCTGGGGCCGTTCCGATATTCTACATCCGTGGCAAGAAGACTCTTTTTACAAATAGAATCAACGCGGAATTCAACGAACTTCTTATCAGAGACTTCATCCACCTCTCCAGCTATTATCTCCCCTTCGAGTACTTGGAACTCGAATCAATGATGAAGAATAGCAGGCACGTAGACTTTGGAACTCCCAGAAAAGTGGGCGATATCGCCTTTCAACTCCTGAACGCTGGACACATACCCGGAAGCGCGCAAGTACTCATCGAAGCCGAAGGGAGAAGGCTTCTTTACACTAGTGACTTCAACGTCGAAGACACGCGTCTCCTGAAAGGAGCGGCAATGGAATTTGGCGAACCACTTGACGCATTAATAATCGAAAGCACATACGCCAACGAAGAACATACTCCACGGCAAGAACTTGAGAAGCAATTTGTGGCTGAAATTACTGAGACTATAGAACAGGGGGGAACTGTCCTCGTCCCTGCCTTCGGAGTCGGTAGATCTCAAGAGATTGCATGTGTCCTGGCCGCCTATCACTTCCCCTATCCTGTCACAATCGACGGCATGATCCGAGGCGCCAACACCATAATGCTCAACAACGGCGAATTTCTCCGGGACCAGAAACTCTTGAAAGAAGCATTGACCTCCGCCTACTGGATAAAAGGCTGGAAAGACCGTAGAAAAGCCGCCAAAAAATCAGGAGTTATCATCTCTACCGCAGGCATGCTCAAAGGTGGACCCGCGGCTTTCTACATCTCCAGAATCGGAAAGAAGACCAGCAATGCCGTCTTCCTCGTCAGTTACCAGATTGAAGGTACACCAGGAAGACAGCTGCTCGACAAAGGTATATGCCTGATGAACGGAAAGATCAAAAAGATTAAAGCCAAAGTCGGTCACTTCGACTTCTCATCTCACTGTGGGGCAACTCAACTCAAAGAGTCCGTCAAGAGACTGAAGGGAAGCCCGAAAATCTACGTAATCCATGGCGAAGAAAAGAACTGCGGACTCTTCACCAGATGGATCAAAAAGGAAATGGGACTGAAAGCCAAAGCACCTAAAACAGGATACATTTCGAAAATCTAGCGGGAAATCATATGAAGATCTTGCTTCTACCTACGAAGAACATCAAACCAGATATATCCGACAGAATACGAGAAAACGTGAATATGAACATCCCAAACACCATCGTCGTCATGGCAAAAGACAATCTGCAAGTCCCTGAAGTGAGCTACAGCAAAGCAAGACAGCAGTACAACTCAACCCAGATATTGAACATTATTCGCAGCTATGCGAATAAAAAAAAGGCAGTAAGCAGGGTTCTCGGAATTCTGGATGTTGACATCTTCGTGTCTGGCCTGAACTTCGTGTTTGGACAAGCAGAATGCCCTGGCAGAGCAGCATTGATCTCATTATATAGATTGAGACCGGAATTCTATGCCAAGCCATCCAGCAACAAACTCTTCATAGCAAGAGCCACAAAAGAAGCGGTGCATGAGCTAGGGCACACCTTCGGGTTGGCCCATTGTTCAAATCCTTTCTGTGCCATGTATTTCTCGAATTCCATATTTGAAACTGATAGGAAGCAGGATCTATTCTGTAGTATATGCCACTCAAAGGCGGAAAAAACCGTGGCATCCTAGTGTGTCATCTATGAACAACCATTTCAAGGCCAGATTCGATTATCTAGTACCTGTGTTGGCAAGCCTTTTGCTCGGAACGTTGTGTGCACTCCTAATTTCAATGTCTTCTTTAGAACTTCCAAGAGCCACAATTTTCCCTGAGGACAAAACCGGACCCCCACTCAACGCCACATACTTCGTACTTCTAATCGCGGCTGGCGCATTCATACTCTATGGGCTTATCAAAAGGAATAAACATAGGCTCATCAAGCTGATCACCGGATTCGCTGTAGTCACCGCAATATTCATGCTTTCTTACGTATACTCGTGGGTGGCTCTCTCGAGATTTGCCATGCTGAACACCGAAATAGTCATTCTGCCAATATCTATGCTTGTGACTCTCTTCAGTTGCTACGCCATTTTCCGATTTTCAGGCAGAGTAGGCAATCTGATGGTTATTCTTCTAGGAGGGGCTTTAGGAACGTTTCTGGGAGCCTCAATACCAACAGTGAGCGCGATTCTGATCCTCTGCTTTTCTGCAATCTATGATACCTTCGCTGTTTATCATGGACCTGTCGGTAAGATAGCTCTTACAGGTCTAGAAAGGCTTCCTGGCTTGAGTTTCTCCTTCAAAGACATCCAAATGGGACTTGGAGACTTAGTCTTCTATTCCATGCTCTCAGGTCATGTCTTTCTAAACTTCAGCCTCATTTCATATGTAGCAACTGTAATGGGCATCATAATCGGATGCCTATTGACCTTCAGACTACTAGAAAAGGAAAGGATGTTCCCAGGACTCCCCTTTCCTATTTTGTTCGGCCTAGCGGCGGGGCTCCTTTCCATCATCTTCTGACCATAAATTCTTTTCTGGACGGCTGCAAGAAGAACTGGGATGAGGAGGTGAGAAACAAGCTGAGATCTTGAAGACTTTGTTAGGAATGCATAGAAAGCTAGTAGGAGAAGTCAATTCTGAAACTAAAGCTATCTCTATTTTGCGTCAATGTGATAGGCAGATAGCACAGTCTTCTTTGCACCCGCTGATTGAGGATTATAATGCTGTTGTAAGCTTGGCTTGCGGTGCGGGGGTTCAAACCTTAGCGGATCTGTTTCCGGAGAAGCCTATCATCCCAGCTAACGACACGATGTTTATTGGTATGCATGACCTGAAGAAGGGGAAGTTCTATGAGATGTGCCGAGCGTGTGGAGACTGTGTTCTGTTTGAAACTAGTGGAATATGTCCTATAACTCGATGCGCCAAGAGTCTTCTTAATGGGCCTTGCGGTGGTCAAGCCGACGGCAAATGCGAAGTCGGCGGTTGGAAGAATGATTGCGCTTGGGTTCTGATCTACAATCGGTTGAAGGAACGCGAAAAGCTTGACTTGTTCAAGAAGTTCCGTATTCCACGTGATTACAGGATTTCCGAACATCCTAGGGAACTAGGTGGCGAGGTTGAGGCAGACAAAGAGAGAGTGAATGATAAGGAAGTTGCTGGAAAAGTTGAGGAAACCGCCGTTAGTTCGTTCAGAGGAGAAGCATACAGCGAGTTGATGAAGCAGATTAAGGAAGGCAAGTTTGTTTTTACCGGGGAGTTGGAGCCTGTAAAAACGACAAGTCTCGATGAGGTTTTGGAGGGAGCCAGAACTCTGAAAGGTCATGTCGTGGCAGCCAATGTTACAGACAATCCAACAGCGTTTGGTTACATGAATGCTCCAGTTCCCTGCTATATGATTCAAAAAGACGTAGGATTAGAGGCTGTTTATCAGATGACTGCCAGGGATAGAAATCGACTAGCATTGTTGTCGGATGTTTTGGCAGCAAGTGCTCTAGGGATTAAGAATATACTAATTTTGACCGGTGACCACACGACAGTTGGGGATACACCTAGTTCTAAACCTGTTTTCGATTTGGATTCTGCAACTTTCACGTATATGATGAGAAAAATCGTTGATGAAGGCGTTGACTTGAAGGGCAATGAAATCAAGAATCCTCCTAAATTCAACATTGGAATCGCAGCTGCTCCAAATGCAAATCCTCTGGAGCCTGAGATTTTAAAGATCGAGCGAAAGGTGAAGCTTGGCGTTGACTTCATTCAGACACAATGTGTCTACAGCGTCGATCAGGCTCAGCGTTTTCTTGAAGCTGTGCACTATCTAAAGACTCCTGTCCTGATTGGCATTGCACCGTTCAAATCCAAAGCTATGATGAATTGGATGATCAAATACGTGCCTGGAATTAGGGTTCCTGAAGATGTGGAGCAACGACTGCGTAGGGCAAGAGAAAAGAGCAAGGAGGCATTCAGGGAGGAGAATGTAGCTATCTTTGGTGAGCTGATCCGGGAAATTCGCAAGACCACCCGCGCCGCCGGCGTTCACACGATGGCGATTGGGTTCGAGTGGATCGTACCCAAAATCATCGAGGTGAGCGGTGCAATCTGAAACCACACCGCTTCCATATCTGCAATCAACAGGTCTGTTTCATGATAGTTTATTATTAGTTTCATTTATGTATCCTATTGAAGATGAATGTAGATGTCCAAGAAGAGTGAGGAATCCTCAACCGTTGACATTTTCCAGTTGTTGGAGGAAACCTCAGAGAGGAAGAGGAGGAAGCGTAGAGAGGACCTTCTTAAACCCCTGGACGTCACGGAATTCTTCGCGAATGGAAACATATCTGTTGACAAGCGAACATGTCAAGGGGTAGAGTGCAAGCTTTGCATAGACGTGTGTCCAACCAATGCCTTGTTCTGGAAGGCTGGAGAGATTGGGATAACACCTGAGCTTTGCATATACTGTGGAGCCTGTGTTCTAAGCTGCATAGTGGATGACTGCATAGAGATCGTTAGAACAAGAGCGTCAGGCGAAGTTGAGAGGTTTAGCAAGCCAGCAGAATTTACAATCCTGCAGAATTGTATCAACACGAAGAAGCGCCTTCAAAGAGTCCGAGACTTTCTTCCGAAACCTGAAGACTATCTTGAACGGTACGGGCAGACAACATGAAACCAGAAATACATTTCCTAGATTAGGGTCTCTTCTTGCTTTGGTCCCAAGATATTCAGGTGCATACAGAAGCAGAGGGAGAGTCAAGCTGGATTCTGCCACTTCTCTTGAAGGAATTTCGGAATGCCCGATGAATCTCTTGGACCTACAATCACTTCCCAGCCGCTGAGTTCTTCAAGTTCACCGCTCAGACGCGCTGCTTTTCCTGGAATTATTAGTTTTTTATGCTTGACCTTGCTTCCGACCCCGGATTCCTTTATGGCCTCAGCAGCATTCTCCGCAGTGAGTTTTCTTCCAGCCACAGCACTGTCTACTGCTATGCCTTCGGTGTCTACAACCAGCAAGTAACCATCTACCTTTCCAGATTCAATATCTGAAGCCACAGTATAGTACGTCAAGGCAAAATTAGTCGTCATCATTACCGGTGAATTCTCGTCTGGGCTTCCAAACAGCCGCAGACCGGGCTCAACAGCCACAGGCTTCCTGGGATCGGTGTAGACGTTGTCTCTTAGTATGACGTTTGGGAGAATGTTCCATCCTTCATTTCCATGGATCACTATGACATCAGCGAAACGGACGATTAGCATGGCTGCTAGATGTGCTTCGTTCCATCTTGCGACATCTTCTGGAGCATCGCCCCTATCTAGCCAGGCTACCATTGGAACGCCAATAATCGGAAAGCCGAAGAACTCATCGCCGGTCTTGCAAGCAGCTCGTCTCATCATTGTGAAGTTGTTCAGTGTATCGCCCAGACCATCGCCTGCTATAGTCCCGGGGTCCAAGACCAGATCCTCAACGCCAGAAGCCAGCAAGGTTTTGACCAGGCTCTTTAGCAGCTTCAAGTTGTTAGGCGCAAAGACCACTAGAGGGCAACTATACATCAACGCAAGCTCAGCCATCTCTCTCCAATTGTCCTTAGTTGCAGCATACAGTAAAGGTCTGGATTTGGGGGCAGCTATCAATCCTGCCTCTAAAACATTTGGGTCCAGTGAACATAAGATTAGAGGCAGATCCGTGTTCTCCACGACCTTCCGAACCGTGGTCTTAAACGTGTCAGGATTGTTTGACGTACTTCGTACGGCTACCATGTCAAGCTTCAGATTTTTGCCAATGTACTCAAAACTGAACGCTTGGGTTTTCTTCACTCTTTCCAAGACTTCGTCTTCAGCCATCTTATCAGTAACATCTATTGCTATCGCCGTGGGATTGAAATATGTGAACTGATGCCGATACATGACAAGCTTTCCGCCAATCTTGACCGCGTCATCTCCAGTGCCGACTACCACTTCTTTTATCGCCGGTGCCAGTATCTCTTTCAGCTTCTTGTAGGCTTTTTCATTTTCCTCTTTCAGAAGCGGTGGACAATCATCAATCGCAACCTCTCGATTCACGACTTTTGTGGCAAAAGCCATGCAGTTCGGCTCGCCACACTCCTTGCAGTTCGTCTTGGGAAGCAGTTTGTAGATGTCAATCGGACTCAGTTCACGAATGCCAACCTTTCCTTTTGTTTCTCTTTCGCTCATTCGTTTTCACATTCCAGACCTAGAAGTTCGTGGATATCCATTGAGCAATGTTGCCTGCATCAGAGGAATGTCCACTCGTTAGGCGCTGAATTGTCTCTTTGACGGTCTTGACGGCAGCTGGATGCATCATCATGAACAGATCTACGCCCGCAAGCAACAGCGTCAAGGCTGTAGTAACCTCCCACAGGGGTCCTCGCAGTTCCCGCGGTTCCCAATCCGATCCCATTTTCATCCATGCTTCCCTTGCAGCCCAAGCATTTGTAGTCCCAGAGGACATAGGATGAGCCAAATCTGGATCTCCCATCAAAGCCGCCAATCTCGCCCTTTCCATGTTCGTGAAGGCGTAGTCCAGCCCGTAGCCCAATGCAGCAGTAGTCAAGTCCATAACAATGTCCTCTTTGGGAAGAAAATCATACAGCTTCCGATTAAGCTCCCTGGCCAAGTTCAAGTCCATAGGAGTAAAGGACAATGCTGCGTGTCCATGCTCCTTCACAAACTTGGCACAACGTTCCACATCCATATCACTGGTGATTGAGCTTATCAAGAAACGTTCACCAGCGAAAGTCTCAGCAACAGCTTCAAACATGTCTGTGTCCTTCTTAGGGTCACCACATCCACCGATTACTAGAGGAACATCCACAGCCTGAACAACATTCTCAACGGTCTTCACAGCATCCGCAGGAGAAGCGTCCTTCAACAATGGATCAATACTGATCAGGTGAAGCGTTACAAGATCTGCTTCGAACTTTTCCACCGCAAGCCTAGCCCAAGCTGCAGGATCTTCCATAACATCTTTGACATGCATCTTTACAGCCTTGGCCAAGGGAACTTTCATGTCAAAAACATCTAGCGAAATTACTGGCAGATGAGTCGTCGGTCTTTCAAAGGTATAAAATGCAGGTGTAGTCTCGCCCCCGATAATCACCGATTTTCCGCGTGTCCCACCTTCACTCGTTGTGGCACCGAGCTTCACTTCGACAATCCTTGCCGGGTAAGTCTCGATAGGTGGTATAAAATCTGCCTCAAGAAGCTTTGTAGGTTTACCCTTCACAGGAGCTAACACTTTCGGTAGAGCGGGTCTTGGTGCTGCCACTGCGCCCTGTTGTAACCATATTTCAAGGTCTCCAACATCCATCTCGAAGTCTTCAAGCTCTACTTCTTTGAACTCTTCGAGCAGTTCTTTAAGGCGTGGGCCTAGTCTCAGTCCTAAAGACTGCTCATCCTTCTCCTCTTCATTCAAGCCCTTCACCTCTTGCTGGTTTTCTTGTTGTCCACTAGTCGGATGATTACCTTCTTGGCGTAGATCTTTGCGTCTTTCAGGATGATTCTGAGACCGCCTGCTGTCAGGGGTAAGGTCGCTGCTGTAGCAACAGGCATCGTTGGGGCTTCCTCTGTTTCTGCTGGTAAAGCCTCTTCAATTGCTATGGCTTCTTCTGTCCATTGTTCTACAATGGGGTGGTTATGTTCTTTCAGAAAGATCTTCAATTCCTCGATTGTCTTCGCTTCTTCTTCAGTGGCAACCTTGTCAACAATTTCGACAGGCATGAAATCTTTTACTCTATCTTTCACCTCTTTTGGCATCCACACGACGCGGTTCCATCCACCGTCGGCTTGTAGAAATTTTGGAGACCGCATGTACTCGATTGATATACCATGGAATCCGTCAACTTGACGTCCCCCGGCCGTTGAGTCAGCAAGTGTTGAGAAGGCTAGTCCGTTCACTGTTACGTCTTTGAATCCTCTGTGTACGATGCCGAAGCCATCAACTTCTGGTATGTAGAAAGCTGTGCCTTCAAAACATCCGCAAGATGTGTGGGGTCGTCCGAAGGCTGTGTAGAGGCAGACCTTTGTGATTTCTCCTAGAGTTCTCTTTTTTGCCACTTCATTTACGCCTGAGTATTCGCCCTTTTCTGGATCAAGCAGTTCTCCCTTCTCGATTGCGAAGACAGGTCCTTTGGGATCTATGCTTGCTGCGGCTCTTCCGTCAAACCAGCTTATGGCTCCGCAGTTCGAGTATCTCTGTGGTGTGATTACGCAGACGTGGGTTGGAGCGAAAGATTGGCATAAAACGCACCCGTAGAACTGGTCAACTTCTTCATCTTTAAGTCCTCTTGCTCTAGCATCCCTCGCTTCATAGATCTGTAAGGCTTCTTCGTAGATCGGTTTGATCTTCTCGGGATCTGTAATGAAAGTTACCTGAAGCTTTTCAATTATTGGCAGTTCGCTCTTGAAAAGTGTGTGTAGGATTTTTCCGATGTGTTGGAATGAATTCAAACCTTTCTCGAATGATTTCTTGCTCAGCCGCATCCAAATATCATAACGCTGGTTTAGGTGCATAAATCCTTCAATGAAGTTGCAATATTCGTGTATTCGTCTTTCGATGACGCCTTCAAGCTCTGGTTCAAGCCGGGCTCCAGCAACTTCAATCAGGATGCCTAGACCGTAGTTTTTGCCTTCCTCCATATCTTTCAAGTCTGGTCCTATGATTGTCACTTTACCGTCTTCGATCTCCTCTGCTTTCTTCACTCTTGTGAGTTCGAATTTCTCCTTGTTTTTTGGTCCTCCGAGTTCTACGTACATATCTTTTCTGCGGATTCGCTCTCCTTCGTAGATTACGCCTACTTCGACGGGCATATCTTCAAACATTGACATTTTCGTTACGTTCCTCCTAACTTGTTTACTATTACTTCAAGATTTTCCTTCCATTCCCCCACTGAGATGTTGGGGAATGACCATGATGCATGGGGGTTATAGAATCTGTCCAGGCTAATGGTTTTAAGATTTGTGGAGAAACTTTTCAGGCCAGCCAATATTACAAATCCCAGGTAGTATGGGAGTCCCATGAACAACACAAGATCGTAGGGACCATATCCGTCCAAACCTTTCCATTCTGGATCAGTAAGTCTATTACCAATATCCATTGCGGGCATGGAAGCAGATGGGTGAAATTCTCTCTTTGTGAATTCCCTTACTGTGTGGGCTGTGGCAATCACCGGGATCCCAGCAGTCTTTCCTATGCGGATTGCGTAGTCAATCATCTTTACATCCTCTGAATAATCTTGTGCAGCATGATGTCCAACGATGAGAAGAGGACGCTTAGCTTTCTTCATCATTGCAACAACTACTTCTGGCTTCAAGATTAGGAGGGCTTTCTTTGGACCTGGGATTTCCGCTGTCTGCCATGATTCTGCTCTAGTGCTCATCTCATTCACCTTTCCTTTTTCTGATTAGTCTAGGCAGAAGCGTTGGGTCAGGAATCCTCATCTCTTTCCACTTCTTCTCTTCTAGAATCTTGAGAAGCTCAGTCTTCATGGTGATTGGTATATCATTCTTGTTTCGAATGAATAGGTGTGTGTCATCAGGCATGACGCCATATAGGCGTTTATGAAGATCAATGTAGTGAGTTAGCTTTATTGCGCGTCCCTTGGATGTATCGTTCGGTCTCATACATAGCTTCGCTATGAGCACCATGGCTTCCTCTTTGGTTTCAGCCGTTGTGAAAAGATGTTCAGGAGCTGGACCAACATAGACTTTGTCTCCGGTCCTCGCATCATATACGTGCCAATCCTCCTCCTTGTCCTTTCTTCCAAGCAGCATGCGCCGATATTTCGCTCCATGAGGTCCGACGACAACAGGAACGCCAAGCCTCCAACAACCCGCAGCGATCGAAGCTGCCTTCTGAGAATAGGCTCCCCAAGCGAGACCAACCGCTCCAACTCGGTTGTAGATGTAGTCAGCAATCTCCTCGTAGTTGGCCCGAAGTTTTCTTTTTGCAAAGATGTTAGCGATCTTGATTGCTGCCCCAGCTATATGTGAGTTTGAAACGCATGAACCCACATTGAGTATCCCTCCTGCGTCAAATTCGCCTGAGTATTTCTCATAGAGGGTCTTCCCTTCTTTGTCTTTGACCATGGCTATGGACATAGCTGCACATCCAGAGGTGATGATGATGAATCTACGCTTCGCGAACTCTTCTGCAATCTCAGCTACTTCCTTTCCACCATGGGGATAATTGGAACATCCAACAATGGCTACTACTCCGGGAATCTCGCCGAAGACTATAGGCTGTCCAACCTCTCTTATCTCCACATCTTGGATGGCCCCTCGTCCAACCCGCATCTTAAATTTCTCCTGCCAAAGCTCTTCTTCTCCTGCTTTTACGATGAAGCTGTGTAGGGGAAAGTCGTTGGGACATGCACTATCGCAGCGAGCACATCCAACACAGCTTTCGAGAATTTCAGCAAGAGGATTGAGATCTCCCTTAGCTGCTGCTTTCATGGCTTCAGGTATTGGTTGATCGTTTGGACAGGCGCGTCTACAATCATTACATTCTGTGCATTCTTGGGCTGATGCTACAATTTCTTCTATTTCTGGGATGACTTTGAATCTGTTTCTTTTTGGTGCGACTTTAATAACTGTCTCAACTGCAACCTCTCCAACCTTATCAGAATCTAGAATCAATACTCCGGGAACTTTATCCTCCACGAGGTCGGATATCGATTCCTCGGGCGGCATATCAGTTCGATTTTCAAGCCCTAAGCAGTTTTTCGGGCTTGAGGCAATAACTGGTGTCTTGACTTTCTGTGCTTCAATCAACGTATCTGCTCGAATGCATTGTTCGTCAACCACGATTAGGTCAGCTAATCCACTTCTTATGTATCGAAGTTGCCACGATATTGGTCCAACAATCTTTGCCATAGAGCTGTACCGGGTGATGTCGTGAGCAGTGCAACATATGCCTACCACTTCGACTTTGCCTAGTAGTCCCTTGTCTGTCAAGTAATCGATGATGCCAACTGAAGATGGGACATTGTGGCCGATGACTAGAATCGTGGGTTTTGAAACATCTGCAATGCCAAAGCCTAGATCAGTGAGTGGGGCTTCAGGGTCAGCCTTTGGGAGACCAAGGACTGAAATCTGCGCTAAGTCCGCGACCTCCATGCCCAGCTGATCTACCATTCCAGCATGTAAGACCTTGGACTCGAAGTCTAGGTTGCTTTCCTCTTGTCCAGTGTGAGTTGACGATAAAAGATGAGTGACCTGCTGCTCGCAATAATCCAGAGCGTCTTCAAGATCTCTTAATTTTTCAGGCTTTATACCGCAAACCAGGCGGGTCACAGGAGCCTCGACTTTGATGTTCAAACCTCCAACATCGAGGTCAATGTTTGGACCGTATTTCTCTATCAGATGTTCCACTAGATGCCTTGCATGTGCAATGTGTGTTGCTGCTCCGATACAACATGCAAGAAGGACTATGCGAGATTGTTGAGCCGCCATATTCAATCCACACGCGCCACGTTTGTCTCCAGTTAAGTCGCACTTTCCAAAGGTACAAAGGCAACATACATCGCAGAAAGGAAGATAAAATGGTTTATAGCGATCAAGAAGCTTCATGTCCCAGTCTCTAAGAGTTGGCATTTGAGGAAAAGGTGTAGGTCCCATAGGCTCATCCCACTTGTCTTCTATAACTTGGCCGATAGCGAGTTCCAAGTCTTTGAAATGCCCAACACCTGTTTTTAATTCTTTAATTTTGACGTTTACTCTCTTCCTACTCAACCTCAACACTACCCAAATTTTGAAGATGTAACGTTAGCAGGGCATTATTTTAAACTTTTCCAGAAATGTATTCTACATACTGGAAGCTGTTTTAGAACAGAGATGGCTCAAGTCTAGATGGGTAGGATGAAGAAGTCATGTTCACTTCTTGGCGTAGCCTGCTTTCTCCATTATCTTCGCTACTGAGGTGTACGCGGTAGAATCGGAAGATAGATCCAACAATGACTTGCCAAGTAGAACGTTATCTTCAACATTTTTATCGTATGCTACTTTCCCTAGATACTGAAGATCCGTAGCTTTTCTAGCTTTTTCTGCTAGACTCTCTGGAAATCTGTATCCTCCGACAATGTAGAAGTTCTGAAAATCTATCTGGACTTCTTTTGCAATTCGATAAGCACGCTTTACATGATCGAAGGATTTCTTTGAAGGATCAAGTACATCAAAGATGTCATCAATTCTGGTAGTGATTCTTCTGTTTAGGTGTTCTAGTCCCGCTGGAGAGTCAATGAGTATGTATCGGTAGTTCTTTGTTATGGATTCTAGGGCTCCTTTTAAGGCTGAGTTCGGTAGACAGTAACATCCTTCTACCCATTTAGTTCCTATTGCGATGAAGTCGAACTCATCGTCTTCGTACAGACCCTTCTCCCATATCTTGCTTTCAATGCGTTCAGTAGGTGGAATACCAACGGTGGTCCCACCCTTCTCCAAAAAAGTTTCCATCACAAGTTCGGAAATTGTTTTCTTTCCCTGCTCTTCTGAATTTACTCCTATCATCTCACCGAGATTTTGGTCAGGGTCAACATCCACCAAGAGCATGGGAGTCTCTCCAAGGTTAATAAGGTACTTAGCTATCATGGCGACAAAGGTTGTCTTTCCGGTTCCACCTCGTCCCATGGTGACTAGTGTTTTCAAGTTACTCCCAATCTCCTGTGGCTTAGTCAATCTGAATTGGCTAGTTAATCTTTGTGGTCAATTTCTCGCTCAGTTCTTGTATGACTTTCATTGCACTTGACTTCTTGTATTGGAGGGGTGTTTCACCGCGCATATCCGCCTCAATCACTTTTTGGTCGTAAGGGACAAGGTCGAGAACTTCTAGATTGTTGTTATTAGCGTATTTGATGAAAGCATCTTTCTGAATCTCGTTTGCAATTCTGTTTCCGACTAGAAAGATGTCTTTGATACCTGCTGTTCTAGCTAGCTGGTGGATCTGATTGGCGGTTTCAAGGGCTTTCATGTTTGCGTCTGCTACGATAAGCATGATATCGACATGTTTTGCTGTGCCTCGACCCAGGTGTTCAACACCGGCTTCCATGTCCAGAATGACTGCTTCGTTCCGTTCAACCATTAGATGGCGAAGAAGATTTCGAACGACTGCGTTTGCCGGGCACGTGCATCCTGAACCTATGGATTGAACGGTTCCCATGACAATGAGGTTTACTCCTAATGGGGTTTCTATGGAGTAGTCTTTGACTACGTTGTCAACGGTAAAGGTGAGACGATACACGCCTGAGTAGTCGGTTGCTGTTTTGGATTCTATTAACTCCTTATTCTTTGATATTGGTTTGATTTTCCGTGTTTCATCTAATGGTAGTCCTAACGTCAAGGCTAGGTTAGGTGTAGGGTCTGCATCGATCGCTATTGTCTTAAGTCCTGCACTAGCGAAGGAATATGCTAGACCGCCCGCGATGAAGGTTTTACCGACACCCCCTTTACCAGAGACTGCGATCTTCATTCCTGCTTCACTCTTTACGTTTTGGATACAAGTTATTTTATGTTTTCTGAAAGACCCCGACTTGAATGATTGTTGCTCAGATTAAAGGAGGTGGAGTCATTGAACCAGATTCGCACGCGTGCGAGCGCGAAGATTGTCTGAGGAAGCTATACCTCCATAATTTCGCACTGCAGTTTTTTAATGAGTTCTTCGGCTTTCACTGGTTCAACCTTCAGTGTGTAGAGTCTCTTAGCTGTGCGAAGCTTCAATTTGACGATATCCTTTGATCTCTTAACTGCACAATATTCAGCACGTTCGCTAATCTTGATAAACTCGTCGTGGTCAAATATTTCCGCCGGCATGCAAATCAGCACTATTGAACAAGTTTCAGGTGCCTGCCAGGTTTTATCTGTTTTGGTTGCATCAAAATGGACATGGGCTATAAACATAGTGGGGCCGGCCGGATTTGAACCGACGACCTTTACCCGGAAACAGCGTCTTTGCACTGTTCCTACGGGTTTCTCTAACCGCTCCAGAACTTCTTCATCCCGATTGGTCCGCAAACCCGTGCCTTGCTTCTGGAGCCCGTCGTCATGCCTACCTAGACTACGGCCCCTTTTCAAGCATTTAATTTACTGCAGACAACCAGATATATGCGTTATTCCATCAAGAGAGAAGTTGAGCACTGCAGAGTGCTATGTTTACTCAGAAAGACCTTTAATATCTGGAAATTAGTGAAATTCTGGCCTCAACATCGTCAAGTCGATTGATTTGCCCATCAGATTCAACTATATTGCGCAAGATTTATAATGCACTGCCTGAGATTACTAAGGCTTTGTGGTCTAAGATGGAAATGGAAGAAATAGCAAGATGGGCATGGATCTTATTCGTAGTCATAGCCATCGTGGCAGGGCTAGGGGTTGGATGGATGGCCTTCAACAATGATCCAAATGTCGCGGAGACGAGCGGATGGATCACTCTAATTATGCTAATTCTAGGAATTATTGTCGGAATCACAAGCATTACAGCTAAAGAAATTACACCATTCCTCATAGCAACAATCGCTTTGCTCGTTGCTGGAATAGGAAATGTCTGGGAACCTTTGCTGATGGTTGATGCACTAGAACTGTTCTACTATTGGGCTACTTACATCCTGGGTTACATCATAGCCTTCGCGGCCCCTGCAGCTGTTATAATCTCGATCAAAGCCGTGCTTGCTATTACCCGAGAGAAATAGCGAAACCTCTCCCTTTTCTTTTTCTAACGGTTGATGTCCGCAGAAATCTATGAGCTTAAACTATGAAAAATGAGTTCAAACCGTTTTCGATCTATAGCGCGCGTGTGATCTGTGTTTTTTCCTAGATTCTTTTCTGGTACAAAGTCCCGTAATCTAGCTTGCCAGATTTGTTCTACATGATTTTTCCGGAATGAGCTAATAACCAGTAAGCGATAAGTTTATGAACTGAGAGTTGACGTGTATTTTGGGATTGACGACCATAGAGCGTTGGAACCACCTGATCCCATTCCGAACTCAGAAGTGAAACTACGCTCCGTTCCCGGCTGTAGTGTGGTCTTCGGCCCCGTGAACCCGGGAAAGCTGGCAACCCCAACTCTTTATGTTTTGTTTGATGAATTTGCCTAAAGTTTATAACTGGGCATTAATAGTCTTTTCAGAAGGTGAATCTGTGAACGAGTTGCTGCCATTGATGCTTTTTAGAGGTGATCAGATTGCCCAGTTTCCGGGAGATAACACGTTTTCTTGGATATTGAATCTGCTGATCTATGTCTTTTTTTTCGTTTTCATGTTGTATGGACAGAGAATTCAGATGTATGTGATGCTCAGAGAAGTTGAAAGCTCGCTTCACAAGCTGAAATTTCTTAAGATTGAAGGTCGTAACAAGGCGGTAGAAACTATAAAGGAAGTTGGCAAACCACAAGCAGACCCTTCTGGTAGGGTTGATCGATTCTTGGAATATTTCACCGTGATGCCGCAGAGTCTGGACCCAGCTGGTGTTGTGTGGAAGCTTGAACATGTACTGGACGTTAGAGATGTCCGCTTCAAGGATGAAGTGAAATTTATGGCGCCGGAGGCTGATGACACTCAGATCAATAATCTTGAGCACACCTTGGAAGCAGCCATGGCTCTTAACTACATCTACAA
>JABAOF010006615.1_pt2 | contig 31391 bp, 28 predicted proteins | sample 7062171 | NCBI WGS metagenome assembly JABAOF01 (sample SAMN14538628, study PRJNA623070) | marine sediment metagenome | biome: marine biome [ENVO:00000428]; feature: marine pelagic biome [ENVO:01000023]; material: deep marine sediment [ENVO:00002113] | place: India: Gulf of Khambhat ...
AAAAACTGATTCCTACCATTAAAGTCAGGGAACGGTTTTTGCTATATTCGGGAGGAACTAAAATCTCGATTAAGTAAGGGGTAACCTCCTGAACATCAACTAAACCGAAATTATAGCGAAGATCAAGATGATATCCTACCTTTCCTTCGATGTATTTGAATCCCGCGCCCACCACAAGTCCTCCATCCACATTTGCGTACAACCGCCGACTCAGAAAAAAGCTGTAAGGCCAGTCCTTGACCTCTCCCCGGCTCAGCCGGAAAGACGCATACCCTCCACCAAAAAAAACAGGCTTGAAATCACCCCTTAACTTCACCTTATACTTTAACAATATCGGCAACTCGATAAATCCTACCGTGTCGTAATACGTTTCACCCTTCATATCATACCAATCAGGAGGGCTATATTGGTATTTTCGTTGAGAATAATAAACCTCCGGCTGAATCGCAACCGTATCACTCAATTCAAAGGTATAAAATATACCGGCTTTTATACCTTTAAAATGCTGATAACCGAGTTTCAAACCGATTTCATTTGCCCAGGCAGTCGAAACAAAGGCACCGCTTATCCCTATAACCAACATCACACATATCACATACCTATTTGAGATTTTTTTTCTCATCGTTTACCTCCATTTTTTATCTTAATTTTTTATAGCGGTCTCCTGTTAACTATATATTGCTTATCCTCTTAAGTACCTGACGGCGCCAGGTGCGTTTAAAAACTCAGTCCCACTGAAAACGACATGGAATGATTGCGTTGCGTGTAATTGTAGGGAAGGGTTTCAATGCCAAAACTATCCCGTATCGGAAAACTACTGGATACCCGTGCCAATTTTGTGAGACCGATGTTAAAACGAACATCAAAGCTTAATTTTGTCTTACCACTGCCGTGTTCAAGGCCGAGACCCAAAACAGCCCCGCCCTCAACACCGGCATAGTCCCGGATTAAAGGAGTTTCATAAAACTCCCACCAATCCACGCTTTCCCTTGATACCTCGTAATCAGGTGTACGTTCACTCAAACGAATCGCCGCATAACCACCAACCAGTAATACCGGCTTTAAATCTCCCTTTAACGGCATCTTATACTTTATTAGTATCGGTACTTCAAGATAGCGCAAGTTATCATAATACCGTATCTCCTTCCTGGCAGATGCTGTCCCTTCAAAGTTTATACCCGCATAATCATACGTATAGTAGGATAGATAAACCTCAGGCTGCAGCATGAAGTTCTTCCCCAGATCAATACTGTAAAATAAACCCATCCTGGGACGAAACGATTCACTGCCACTCTCTAACCGCTGGGTCCCTATCTTTACCCCAAACTCCGATCCATAAACATAAGTGTTTTGATTACAAACACAGCCCAGAACCAACATCATCATAAACCATCCAACAAGTACCTTGTTCATTTCATTACCTCCTGTCCTAAATACAACATCAAAGATTCAAGACATTATATATATTATAATGCATAATGTCGCTAAATTCAATAAAAAAATTTTTGTTTTCATTTTTTTTTTGCCTTCGGCGACCAAGAACCTTTTTGTAAAAAGGTTCCTGGACCTCCAAAAACTTTTGATACATGGTCAGCCAGTATTACAATGTTTGAATCATCGTGCCCTATTAGAACCATTACCCCTTGCTTCCTTCTCTTCCTACTTCCTACTTCCTAATTCCTAATTCTTACTATCTTTTCCATTTCTACAGCCGTTAGTCCCGCAGGATACTTGAACCATTTTCGCGTGGTCTGAATCGTCACTGACGCTCCCTTTTGAACCAGGAATCCACGAATGGCTTCATCTCCCTTGAAAATAGCCCAATGCAAGGGCGTCCATCCGTAATTATCCCGGATGTTCATATCCGCGCCTTTTTCAATAAGGGCTTTAATCGTTTCTATGTCCGCTTGAATCACCGCATGATGCACCTGCGTCATGCCATCACCATCCTGTTGATCCATCGAATTTCCCGGGGAAACCGGTTGGGTTACGTCGCTTTTGATTAATTGATTGTAAAGCGTGATTCCCACAGCCAACAGGAGAATCACCCCCAACACTCCCAACAGGATAATATATGTTTTTTTTATTGGTTTTTTAGGTTCCTTTGAGGTTATCAGCGGATAGATATACTCTTTTTTTTCCGTTTCAATAAACGCACGCACCATGCCCTTTTTACTCAATGCGTTGAAAACCTTCTTTACTTTTCTTTGCATCTAATGCCCTCAATGTATAAGATTGACTTGCAGTCAAATTCCACCCTGAGATGTCCCTGGGATTTATTGGGGCGTTTAGGGTTAAACAGCGAAACCAAAAAATGGATAACCGCATTCATAATACCCGGTTGCAGCAAAGGTCGAACTCGTTTCCCGATGTCTTCCCTATCCACCTGGAGGAAGATGGAATTGTCTTTTTTATGACACGTTAAAAAGGATGCACCGATAATCCTGGCTTTTGTTAATTCCAAACCGGTAAAGCGGATTTGCAAATGATCCGCCGTTCCCATATCGATTTTCTTCTGTCCGTTGTAATTCACAGCCGTGGTCATTTCTTCGTTTTTTCCATGTTCCCATTGGTTGAATTGAATGATTCGTTTATATGAGATAGAAATATTCTTTTTTAATCCCTCCCTGGATTTGATTTTTTTCTTTTTTTTATGGGCATTTTGAACACATTCCAGCGCTTCATGAACTTCTTTCCTGAATTCTCCGGCAGAACGATACCGGTTATTGATTTTCAAGGTAGTGGCTTTGCGAATTTTTTCTATCAAGACCGGGTCGATTTCATGAAGGGCAAAATTCATTAAAAAATCTTTTTCAAAATCTAATCCCTGGATACCGGTACCGGCAGTATCTTCGTCCTCGGTCATCCAGTATTCTCCTAACAGGATTTCGGTAATCATCACCCCCAATTGATAAATATCGATGCGGCAATCGTAACGGAATTTGTCATACATGAACACTGCCGGGTCCAGGTAGCGGTCATGAAAGGCCATCCGGGTCGTACTGTTATGGATATCGTAAACATTGGCGGGTTTAGAAGTCCCGAAATCGCCCAGCACATACCGTATCTCGTTTTCTCTATCCACGATAAAAACATTATGGGGACTGATATCCCGGTGCACCACGATCTTTTGATGCAGCAGCTCCAGGTTTGCGGTCAATTGTTTTATCATATTGATTTTTTCCTCGTAGGGGACCACCAGGAGATTGGCCATTTCATTGTCCATGACATCTTTCAACGTGCCCTCGGCCAACTCCAGCAAAATCGCGGGAAATTCGCTCTCAATTTCCCTATCGTTGCGGCTGCATTTCACCACAACTTTCCCGGCATAAACGATTTCCAGCAGCGCTTCACTGGTAATTTTGCTTAACATGTCCACTTCGTGGGCAATATATCGGCGGGACATATTCAACAGGGATTTTTTATTGCCCTGGCTGTTAGTAAATAATTCATTGAATTCCAGTGGTGCTTTCAACGCGTAATAGTTTCCATTGGGACTTTCCACTCTCAACACTACCCCGTGTCCCCCCTGTCCCACCGCATCGATTATCCGGTATGTCTCAGCACCAATATAAATATTCTCGGCAAATATTTTATAGTTGACCAATTCCTCATCCTGTCCCATGGTGATGGGTTTCGCTTCGAGGTGGGAACTGCCGCAATACCGGCAGGCTCCCACCTTATCACTTAAAAACCGTTTGCATTGACTGCACTGCTGCATAAACAATCACCCAATATTTAAAAAGAAATACCAATAGTAAAGAAGGATTTCAACAAGAGAATTTCTTTTCCCCGCGTCTCAATATACTCGTTGCTCCTTACCGGGATTAATGATTTAAAGCCAATATTGAATGCGGCTTTTTGGGCAAGCCGGTATTTGAGACGAATGGCCCAATAAAAACCGGCCTGGTGAAACAGGCTGCTTTCACCGGGTTCCCTTTCAAAAAGATTAAGATTCGTCCCGGAATTTTTCTTTTTAAAGGGATACAAGATACCATATCCACCGCCCACAAATTCCAATGACACATCAAAACTACCTTTTTTAAATAAATGAATGGGAATTATTTTTCCAATTTCCAAACCGAAACCATCTTTATCATAGGTGATCACCTGGGGGGTCGAACCAAAATCTTCAGTGGAACGGTTGTATACCAGGCTTATCTCCCATTGGTTTTTGAAATATAACGATACACCGAAAAATAGATCGGAGGGTTCTCCCACAAAGCCGCTTGATTCATCATCGGTATAGGTTTTGAAGGAATAATGCATATGTCCCAATGACAGGAAAAAACCGGTTTTGGTTTCAGCACCGGCAAAGAAAGGGAAAACCGAAACAATAAAGATAATAATAATGAGTCCTGTGATTTTCATTTTCACGTTCATTGCTGGCCTTTGTTTTGAATGAATTTTATTGCAAAGGTGACAAAGATGTTTTCCTTTGCCTCCCGGATTTGTTTTCTCAAGGTGTTATTGTAACTGACCGCATCGGCATGGGTAACGGTTTTCACCGTTACCTTTTTTTCTTTTTTAAACGATCGAAAAACATGAATAAGACCTTTTAAAGAAAACCCGATGACAACCACTGTCGAGGTTTTATCGATACCGTTCAGCAGGGCTTTGCTTTCGGCTGTTGTACTCTCCCGGTTTAACGCGCTCCGCACCACCAGGCTGTCCAGGAGATATAACGCACAGCCGACAGCCAGGGGAAACACTGCATTTTTCACAAAATTCTTTTTGTCAAAATAACGTTGTGTCTCAGTGATGGTTTCTTCTGATGTTTCCTTTTTAAATTCCTTGCCGATAATGGCAATCTTTCCTTCCAGGGGGTCGAATTTGACATGTTCCGGGTAGTGGTATTCGGCCGCCAGGACAATGGTTTTTTTTAATTCGATAGAACCGCTTTTTAAAACCATTTCCAGCCGTGTTTCCTTTCTTTTTTCCAGGAAGTCATCAAAGGGAAAACCAATGGTATTGGGTCCCTGTTTCAAATATCCCGCATAAATGATTTCCCGGTTTTTGTCCAGGTTGACAAGTGTAATCTCAGAAGGCGCGCGGGAGTCTATATCGATAAGGAATTTTGCCGGAGGATTAAAATACCGGATTTTTTGGGATTCTATATCCACGATGATTTTATTAACACCCGGATACCGGCGCTTCCACCGCTGCAAATATTCATAGATTTTCACCCGTTCTTTCCGGCTGAGAAAGGAAAAATCCGGGTCACCTACGTCATAATTTTCAAAAAGTTCAGACACCCATTTTTCTTCATTGACCGTGTCACCCATTTCACTGTAAGCGAAGCATAAAATGATGATTGCCGGGGGTCTTTTGTTGACCGGTATATCGGGCAGGTTCTCTTCAAGATAGGTTACGATTTTATCGTACTCATGGGCCTTGCTGAAATAGTCCCTGATGTCTTTTTTCCAATCTCCTTTCAGCGGCAGAGATAGAATAAAAATCAGCAAAAATACCGTTTCTAACGTTTGCAAGAATGCCTTGTTGTTCATTTATTTTTCCTTTTTTCCTTTGTATCTTTTTTCAAGTACCACATGGAAAACCATATCATCTTTAAATTTTTTCAAGGTATCGGATGAAATCCGGGTAGATTGGAGGACACCGTTTTCATCATAAATCATACTCAAATTACCTTCTACAGTGCCCAGGAATATTTTATTTTTATCGGCAAAATCGATGATTTTAGCCAATCCCAGGGGTTGAATTTGCGCAAAGTTGATTAAGTTTGCACTGAATTGCTGTTGGACATCCGTTTCAATTTTATAGAGGAGGTTTTTTATGCCGGTTGTATTCATCGGTTCTATGGTTTTGATGGGAATCGCTTTTTCCGACAGATAGTATTTACCATCGTCGTAATCGATCAACCGTTTAAAGCGCAGCCGCTTATGGTTTACAGTTAAATTAAGATAAATCTCTCGCTTTTTGTTGTGTTGGGTCTTTTGGTTTGTTTCAAATGCAGCCCGGTGGAACCGGGTGCTGTCTATGTTTACACCGGGGCGGATAGAATCCACCACACACAGGTACTCATTGCCTGCTGCATCGACATCGATCACTTTAAACGTGCCGATGGATTCTTCCTGGTTTTCGACATAAATGGTCCCCCTTGCTCCGATGGTTGTTTTAACGGCCAGGGGGCCTTTTATGATAAAATAGTTGGCTCTCTGTTGGGCTATTTCAACCGTTTCTGCCGGGAACAGGTATAAATAAAGGTGCAGAATACACCACACCGCGAAGCAAGCGCAAAAACAAAAAATTGAAAACCTATTGAATTTTTTCAATGTACTTTTCATAATTGAAATAAATAAGTTGTTTAAGAAAGGTTGACAGTCCTTTTATCCTGCATTTCCACTGCATGGCGGTAAATTCTTCGATTTCGTTTTTTTTAAATTTATATCCTTTTATCCGGCTGCTTTTTTCAATGCGTTTAATCTTGTTTAGACTGTTATATCCCATAAACTCATCTTTAATGGCGGGATCGTTTAAATCCCGCACCATTTTTCTTATCAAGTCGTGGGCATTAAGATGGAAATGGAATTCCAGTTCTTCGATCATGGCCTCGGTTTGAGTGCCCATTCCAATAGGAAGGTCTTTTCGTTTTTCCATAGGTTGTTTCCTCCGCTATAGTTATACTCAATATCTTCGCTAAAGTCAATATTCGTTAAATGTTTGGTTTTTCTGGTCTTCATTTTTCTTTTCTTTTTTTCTCTGTTGATTTTTATTATATTATTGTGTATACTTAACTATTCTGAGATTGTTCTTTTAGCTGATTATTATTAGCTAATCCTCAGGAGGTATCGGGTATGAATTCAATTTTACAAGATGTACTTACTTTGGATGAAGTTGCCAAATATCTGCGACTTCCCAAAGAAACGATTGAACGACAGGCTATCCAGGGTAAAATCCCAGGTCGTCGGATAGAAGAAAGCTGGCGATCTCTTAAAAAGGCAATTGACGATTGGCTGCAAAGTGAAATGAAATCTTCAAACGAATTTCCTGTAAGATTGCGAGGCGAGATAAAACATGGGATTCAACGGCGCCATGAATTTTCGCTGCGTAAACTTTCTTTCTGTGTTGCACTCCTCGGGTTAGGGGCATTGAATAAAATACCCATCGGTTCCGCTCAAATATTAAGCTTAACATACCTTTTGTATTTAGTCCCCCTCGTAGCGATTGCATTCGATCTTTACATTGTTGCTGAAGACTTCCGGATAAAACGTGCGGGAGAATATCTGGCAAAAGAAGAATCAGGTTCAGGTCCTGCTGAGAGGGGCTGGGAATTGTTTGTAAAAAAACATGACAACCCATTTGCACCCTGGGCTTTCTTTATCGTTACAGTTATCCTTTTGATAGGAGCTATTCTTTTACTTTTAAAAGCCTCCCATAATATCCTCTTCATTTCAATATGGGGGGGAGTCTTACTTTCAACAGAAATTTACCTTTTGTGGTACAGTCTCCATCTTCGTTCTAAATGGGGAAGCAAAATGAATTAGACTTCGCTGTAAGTCTTTTCCATACCCGTTTCAAATCCAGAAAATGCTCTTATTTTCTAAATAATATAAATTCTTGTCTGTCCCATTCCCTTGAATTTAGACATGTTAGTCATGATGATTACCTCCTTGTTTAGATTAACGGAATTTAGAGTGTTTGTCAACAAATTCTTTAGAAGATAAAAGGCGGGAGAGGTAGGGTGAAGAATCCGTATAAAAAAAGTAATAAAGTAAGGCACCGGTCCCCTTCTCCGGAAAATCCTGGAGCGTGACGCCGATGATGGCGGGTTGAGACATACCGCCGAGGAGATTCGCGGCGGGCGAATTGCCGAACGGGCCGCTGCCATGATCGAAAGCCAGGAGTTTAAAGATAAATTCGGCTGATTCAACCGAAGAGTCTCTCTATCTTTTCTTCTCTATCTGCTTCTTCCAGGGTCACATCGTGGCGAATCTGGTTGTACTCCTCGATTTTACGTGAGAATCCGGTTATTAAAGGTTGGGTGCGGCTAATAAACCGGTCATATTGGCTGGAGGTGACCTGGTTTATGTCCCGTAAAAATTCGTAGAACACTGCCAACGACCGGGAAATATCATTGAGAAGCTCTTCATAAATATGGTCAACCCCGAGAATAAATTGATAAAAAAGAGGTTTGGATTTTTCATTGAACATGTCAATGCTTTCCAGGAGGAAGAAACCATCCTCTGCGGCATCCACTATCTTCTCCATCATGTTTATGAAAAACTTCAGGGGCTGCAGCGTATTAAGAATTTCATGAGGCAGGAGAGAGCCTTTTTGCAGGTGGTGGATTTTGAAACCCTCTAACCTGTCGGTGTTATACAATTTGCATAACCTGGCCACTTCCTGGAAATCCCCATACTCGAGAAGCGCTTGCAATTGAGCCATATCTGCGGGTCGCAGCAGGTAATCAAAATAACTCAAATTGTGCTCATGCATGTATTCGGCTGTTTCCAGGTTCTCACAGGCACCGGGATTATCCAGGTTAAACTCCAGGGCTTTGCGGAAGTTTTCTTCAGCTAATTTATAATTTCCCATCATCAGGTAAATCCAACCAAGGTTGTTGATGAAAAAGTCATTGTCCGGTTCGATCTCCAGTGCTTCTTCTTCAAATTTTAACGCTTCGGTATGATCCCGGTCCGGCAATTGGAGAATATAAAACGCCAGGTCATCATAAAAGGCAGGGGTATCCGGGAATAACCGGGTGGCTTTCTCCGTGTATTTGGCAGCCAGGTCATATCTTAACAGTTTTTCCAGGTTTCCCATCCGCTGTGACAAAATTTGCCTGAATTCCTCTTCGTCTTCCACTATCTTTACCACATAGTCAAACGCTTTTTCGATGAATTCCTCGCCCTCGGAGGTCCTGCCTATCCTCAACATAAATTCCCCGCGATGGAACCAGGCAGGAAAATACATGGGGCACACCTGGAGTATTTCTTCCATTGCCTGGTTTAATTCTTCTGCTGCGGAGCCGGAGATGAGGACTCCACCCATGATGGAAAAAACAGAATGGGTGTGAAGTTGGTTATACCATTTCTCTGCTTCGCGCCATTCCGGTGTTTTGCGCGGGTCTGTTTCATATTCATTTCTTACCATTATCCACTCCTTTCAGGTTAATCGATTAAATTCAAGGATACCATGTTTATATAAAAAAGACAATGGAGAAGAAATCCAAATTTAGAATTGAAAGGCTTCCTGACCGGGTTCCGAAACGTGATCGTTGGTAATGTTTAAATCCTCTATAAACAGGTCATTACTACCTGAGTTCAAATCAGTGACCTTAAAAAAAACCTGGTAATTACCGGCTTTAAAACCCGGGACCCTTAATCTTATCGGTACCTCAGCGGCCCTGGTTTTAAATGCTTTTTGAGTGGAGGAAACCAATATGGCTTTTTCATTTAATAACTTAACCCTCAAAAGAATTTTTCCCCGGTTATTTCCTTCTTTATCCCCGGGTGCCAGTTGAATACCGGAAATGCGAGCGGATAATATCCCATTCTTTATTTCCAACTGACGGATGCGAATTTGGGGTATTTCTTCTTTTACCTTTTGGACAATCTTTCTAAAATATGGGGCGCGGTACTGATTATCATAAACGATGCGAACCTTGGGGTATTTTTTATTGGTTACCGTTACTTCAATCTTTGATTTACCTTTTTTGGAAGACTTCTTCGGCACATACGTCAGCATATAATAAACATCCTCTTGAGCGGATACAACGTTTACGAATTTTTCCATATTATTTGAGGCCATGACTTTCCCGTGGGTCAACCGGGTGACCTGCCGAAAAATGTGCTGCGAATCAGTAGAGACCGCCTGGTAATTGTAATCCTCGAAAAATTTTGGGGGTTTATTGTGCAGCAGTAGGGTATGAAAGGTGGCGCCGGTGTTCAAAAATATTTTACCGATGTGCTTGACAAAATCCAGGTCACTGGGCCTCTCCATATTTAACATTATATCGAAAACGTAAGGATTCAGCATACGTTTACTTTTGAAAAAACCCTCGATAGCATAATAGAGTGTACCGTCGATGATCTTTAGTTTGGGAAACATGGGTATTTCATAGAAATGGAATATCCATTTCTCCACCTGCCTCTGCTGTAAATATTTCGCCACTTTGACGTACTGCTCCTCCGGGGGATTAAAGAAAAAATCTCTGAATTCTGTAAAATAACCCTGGTAGTCTTGGAGAAACTGGCGAATGGCTCTTTCTAGCGACGCAGGGCTAAAAGGATTTTCCACCTCATTCTTGAGAGTGGAGGCAATGTATTTCAGGTTGGATTCAATGAAGATTAATTTGTGCCAAATTCTCCTGGTCTCCATATCCACTATTTTAACAATTTTTTCTCTTTCTTTTTGTGGGTCTTCCACTACCCTCTCGTTTAAGAACACATTATTGGTCAACACCATGATGCGATCGTTGGGTCGGATTACCTGTTTAAAGAACGTCTCCATCCCCTTCTGCAAATCGCTGGATGTGGAACTGATATTAAATATCAGGACAAAAAGACGGGGAGGCTGATCTGCATATGGGGACGGCAGGCGATCCAGTTTTTTTCTCACCTGGTAAAACCCGTTGATCTCCCTCTCCTCTCCGTCTATAAACAGTTTAAAATCACTTTTCTTTAAATCCTTTACCGACTTGTTTTTATAAAACACCCGTACCGGCGTTTCTATATTGATGACTTCGACTTTCTCTATTATTTTTTCATGCTCCTGGTCACGATACACATCCCGGTTTTTTGGCAGCAGCGAAGACGGCGCGGCTGCAGCCGTGAATAATATCAGGCTTAGTATGAATAACCGAAACGGGGATAACCATTTCTTCATAACACCACCTCGCGGATCTCTAACTCACTTATAACTTACTTTGGTTTCAACGGTGTAGAATCGATAATCCGAAAAGGTCACATTCACCTGGGACTGTACCATATACTTTCCTTTTTCATCTTTATAGGCTTCTTCATAATAAACCCGGCTGGGGAAACGGATGCCGTTCTTGACGATATCGTATTCGTTGATAATGGTAATACGAGGTTCAACCTGATATTTTTCCGCCATCTTTTCGATTTCAGCAAAGTTTCCGATGGACTGTTGGTAAATTTCGATTCTTAGTATACTGTAATCGTTTTCATCTACCCATATTCTCCCGGCGGCAAACCGTTGATCCTGCATTGAATTGGGCACCGCCTCGATTATCAATACATTCTTATTGTTCCAGTTTCGCTTGCCAATGATTTCGTATTGGTAATAGGGCTGTAAATGTTTGTTGAAGATAGATGGCCCGTATACAATATTCTTATACTTAAAGCGGGTTTTTAATTCCGCATTTTCTTTCATCCGCTTCCAGCCATTTTGTTTAAGTAAGATTCGTTTCTCCCGGATTTTGTTCTTGTCCCGGATTAATTGATACCCATAAGTCAAACGCTTAACGTTTTTTGATTTTCCTTTAAGAATTTTCCCTCTCCGCTGGAGCGTATTCAAAACCTTTTCATAGACCTCTTCGATGCAAAAAAAGTTTAATGAAACGGCTTCCAATTGTTGACAATAGGCAGCCACTTTTTTCAGGATTCCCGGGAGCATTTTTTGATCAATTCCCTCTTTTGAGAGAGACGCTGCAGCGGAGATCGTGTCCTTGAATTTTTCCAGCAAGGTGGTGTCAGCCTGGATTTGGTTAAATGTCGAGGGTGTTTCACTATTGCTGTCAGTTTTTACATCGGCAGTGGTATTCAAGGTAGAAGTCCTGGTACCCCCCGGGATTTTCAAGACCGGCACTTTGATGAATTGGAAGGGTACCTGGCCTGGTTCCAGGGTATAGTCTTTGGGGTTGTTTAAATCTTTTAATTCCAGGTCGTTTCGACCGGTATTCAGATCGTGTACTTCCAGCATCAGGTTATAGTTACCTTTTTTAAGCCCGGGAAGCCTTATTGCCAGGGAAAAATTGCCGTTTTTGCTGATAAACGCTTTTTGGGTGGATGAGATTAACACCGCGTTTTGGTTTAACAACTTAACACTCAACAGGATCTTTCCCCTTTTGCCTTCAGGGTCTTGTGCCAATAAGACCCCGGATATAAGGGTGGATAGAATCCCATCTTGCAATTCCATACCCTGGATGCGAATGTGGGGGACTTCTTTTTTTACTTTTCGGATAATCTTTCTAAGATACCTGGCTCGCTGCTGGTTATCATAAGTGGTGCGAGCCTTATGGTACTTTTTATGGGTGACCACCACGTTGATCTTTCCTTTATTTTTATTTGTCCGGGAATCTTTTTTGGGGGCATAGGTCAGCACATAATAAACATCTTCTTTTTGGGAAATACTTTTAACGAATTTCTCCATATTATTTGACGCCATGACTTTTCCATTAGTCAGTTGCGTTACCTGCCGGAAAATATGCTCGGAATCGGTGGAAACAGGCCGGTAATCGTACTCTTCGAAATACTCTGACATAAGGCTTTTCAACAGCAGTGTGTGAAAGGTGGCACCGGTATTTAAGAATATTTTATTGATCTGCTGGATAAAATTCGTGTCGCTGGGTATCCCCATTTTCCCCTGTATATCGATGACATAGGGGTTATGCATTCTTCTACCTTTAAAATAGTCATCGATTGCTTTGTAGAGTTCCCCACCGCTAATTTTAAGCTGTGGAAACTGGGGTATTTGATAGAAGTGAATTACCCATTTTTCTACCTGCTGATGTTTCAAATATTCAGCCACTTTGATGTATTGCTCTTCAGGAGGATTAAAGAAAATGGTCTTGAATTCGGAATAGTAGTCTTTATAGTTTGTGAGAAATCGCTGGATGGCGCTCTCTGGACTCCGGAGACCAAGGTCTTTCAGCTCATATTTCAATTCGGAGGCCAGGTACCTCAGGCTCGATTCAAGGGAGGACAATTTGAACGTTGTTTTCCTGGCTTCCAGCTTCAATATTTTTAGTAACTTTTCCAATTCTTTTTGAGGGTCTTCTACCAAGCGCTCTTGTAAAAAAACATTATTGGTCAGCACCATCAGGCGATCGTTGGGGCGGAGCACCTGTTTAAAAAAGTACTGCATGCCTTTTTCCAGGTCCCGGCTGCTTGAACTGACATTAAAAATCAAAACAAAGAGGCGGTCTCTCTCAACGTATTCCGGGGATTGGGCCTGGGGGTCCAATTTTTTTCTCACTTCGTAAAACCCGTTGATGGGTCTTTCTTCCCCATCCACGTAGAGTTTAAAATCGCTTTTCTTTAGACCTTTGACCGGTTTTTTCTTATAAAACACCCGCACCGGTATCTCAACATTGATTACCTCGACTTCCTCTACTATTCGCTCATGTTCCGGCGTTTGCTCTTGCTCCTGCCAATATGCCCGGGTATTTTTCCCCGTTATCAGTGATACAAAGGCAATGGAAAAAACAAATAATATCAAAACGAATTTCCTCATATTTATCTCCTTATAATATACCACAAACCACTTAATCTCTCCGACGTTGATTGTTGATCAGTGGTTCCATTTTATGTAGGCAATATCTATGCCAACTCCGCAGGGAATTGGCTGTCCTTTTTCCAGGACAAATTGTCAGGTATTCTAAATGATGAATAAGGAGTGATGAATCATTACCAGAGCTTCACCGTTTATTTTTCCGGCTTTTATTCACCATTCATCATTCATCATTCATCATTCATCATTCATCATTCATAATTTAATCCTCCAGGAGGTGAGCTCTGAAAAGGAACCGGTAGACGTATTTGGTTTCGTCGAGTTTTACCGCCATGGCGACACCATAGGTGTGACTGTTGATGTATTTCTCAAAGGTAAAATCCTTATCCTTTTTCTTTTTCACTATCTTCTTGACTTGTTTTTCTTTGTATTCATGGATGAAGATGGGTCGGATTCGTAAGCCTGCCTTGCCATAGGTGTTAACGGCATCGGAACCTCCACTGGTGGAAAATCCCACCAGTTCTTTTTCTTGTTTAATATAATCGGAATCATAGGGAAAGAACACATCCTGCCAGTTAGCCCCGGGTTGAACAACGGTTGGTTTCATGACTTTCATTTCCATGTCAGTGGCGGATACCCGTTTCACTCCTTTGTGGGTAATATTATGGTTGTTGCCTTTTTCATCGATAAATTTGCATTCATTCCATAAGATGGTCAACGTTGAGGTGGTTTTGTTGTAAATTCTGAAACGAAAGCCTTGCGGCACCGGGGACCAGGCTACTGCTATAGGTCCGCTGTCAAACACCTGTCCATCCTGGACTTTTCCTTTGCTGGTCATTTCCGGTTCTCGTTCCACTTTTTCAAGTTTAACCGCTACCTTGTACACTTTTTTTTCTTTTTTTCCGTAAAGGGAACCGGTGAACGTGAACAGCACCCCCAGCAAAAGACCTGACATCAAAATGCCAACTGCTATTTTCCTCATTTTGCCCTCCATATTTGCATGCATTAAAAATCTATTTTATCTAAAATCTCGGCTAAATGCAACTTTGATTTTAAAGTGGGCGCTGTCCATAAAAAAAATTTAAAAAATAACAATTAGGGTTGCTATTCCATAGGTAGAAATGTTAAAATCTTTATGTGCATATGTACATAAAAAGATAGTTCTTTATACTTTTTTGTTTTGTGGATAATGAAGAAGCCGGAGGTTTGAAATGAAAAAGGTTGTATTTCAGGATCTGGTTAAAACGGTCCAGGAAATCTGGGAACCTTATGATGTTGGATTCATCAATGAAACCGCTTTAAGAGTAGCAAAGGTTGAAGGGGCATACAATTGGCATACCCATCCGGGGGAAGATGAATTTTTCCTGGTCCTGGAGGGGAAGGTATTTATCGATACCAATTCGGAAGATGGGACCGTTGAACTAAACGAAATGGAAGGCTATTTGGTAAAGCGCGGAACACGGCATCGTTCGCGAACAGAACCGGGAAAACCTGCGTGGTTATTATTGATAGAACCCACCCGTACAAAAACAAAGGGTTAGAATAAGAGAGGCATCAAATTAAATTCCGGGATTTTAATTCCAGGTATTTGGTTATGATCTCTTGTTTCATGCTGCGTACTGCCTACTTCCTACTTCTTACCGGACGTCGAAGAACCCAATTGGTCCACCAGGTATTCAAGGGCGAACCCTTCTTTTTCAATCTTGAGATTAAAGTAAATAAGAATAAGAGCACACGTGATAAAAGGGTTTATTAAAATATCCACCAGGTGCCTGAGCGTATACATCGATATTAGATATGAGTAATAAGTAGGGTTTATCTGGCTGATGATTATTGAATGAATCACGTTACTGATTTTAATTACGTAGAAATTGATCATGCCGATGACCATAATGAAACCAAGAATCGTCGATTTTCTTTTCTGTGTAAGCGAAATGCTTCGTATGATGGAGTTAGTTACCTTTTGTCGTTCCACGATTAAGACCTGTGGAGACATGCTTAACGTCAACAGCAAATAAATAGCAGGTATGAGATAAAGAGCCAGAGCGGTTTTGGAGTTGGTGATTGAGTAAAGAAGGTAACCTGGACCGGCGATAATAAGGGCTGAAAGGATATATAGACCGATAATAGGAAGAAAAAAGGGCAGCAAATTTTGAATATACTGCTTTATACTCTGTTGGTGATTTAAGTATCTTTTGGAGATGAGTTCAATGGATAGAGCGGTGCACAGGATACTTATACCAATGGTGATCACCAGGAACCTTATGTCCCAATATTCCCCTTTAATAATAAGAAGCCTTTCCCCCATGGTTATACTTATGATTATCGATGGGATGTTGCTGATAAATGAGATCATAAAAAGGGGGATAAAATTATGGAAATACAGTTGAAATGATTGGTACAATGTTTCGCAAAAAGATAAGTGGCGCAATTCATATTTCATTATTTTATCAGTGATTATTGATCGTTGGATGAAGAGGAGCCGAATTGTTCTACCAAATGTTCCAGGGCAAATCCTTCTTTGTCGATCCTGAGGTTAAAATAGATAAGAATAAAGAGACAGGCGCCAATAGGAGCGAGTAACACCTGGACCAGGTGTTCGATAAGTATTTGGAATTGTCTGCTTACTTGCATATTTTCCAGCAGATTGAGTAGTTGGCCTGAAAGTAATCCGACACCGAAACTGATTAGAAAGAGAACCAGGAGGTAGCCGAAGATTTCCAGTTTATATCCCTGGGTCAGGTCAAAGCTCCGCTGAATGGCTTGAAATACCCGTTTGCGTTCCACGATTAACACCTGGCTGGAAACACTTAACGCCAGGGCAAAATAAATACCGGGAATGATAAAAGCAAAAAGCCCTATTCCCACGATAATTGCTTCGACGATAGACAACCCCATAATAGGAAAAATAAAGGGCAGTACGTTCTTAATATATCGGCCAATGGTCTGGTGTTGTTTCAAGTATTTTTTGGAGATGAATTCGATCATCAGGGCGGTAGACAGGGTATTAACAGCGATGAAGATGAGAAACCAGAGCAAAGCACGTAACATCATAACTTGCTGTTCAGTTTCGCTAAAGGTGGCGTTGGCATTGAAGTCCTGGGACATCAGGATTGTCGGGATACTGCTGATAAGGGAAATCAAAAACAATGGGCCGAAGTTATCGAAATAGAGGTTGAAGGCTTCTCCGAAGGTCTCTCCAAATGAGAGTCTTCGTATTTCGTATTTCATCCTGTCCTCCTGGGTTTTCAGACAAGGGAAATCATAATATAAAACCATGCTAAAGTCAAATAAGTTGAAATATTGAAAGGGTTGTTATATAATACAATCTGATGAAAAGCAAAGGTTCTGCCAGTCTATCTGTTCTTAACACGGTGACACAACAATCAATAAAACCGGGGGGCTGCCTATGAAAGGTTGCAATAGACCAAAGGATATTATACGTGAAGTGATTAACCTGAGAAAAATGGCGAGACCCGGGGGGTGGATAGATCAACGATATTATAAGAGAGGAAAAAACAATGGATATTATGGAAAAGTGTTATCAGTTTTATTCTAAACCGGAATTTGCTCAAACGTTAGGTTATCCTACAAACCCTCGTACAGCAAAGGCAATGGGGGTTTATCCTTTTTTCATTCCTATCGAGGAATCCGAAGGAACCGAAGTGATAATCGATAACAGGAAATTGGTTATGATCGGTTCCAACAACTACCTGGGCTTAACCACTCACCCGGAGGTGAGGAACGCAGCCATTGAAGCCGTAAAAAAATACGGCACCGGCTGTACGGGGTCCCGGTTTCTTAATGGTACGCTGGAAATGCATCTTGAACTGGAAGAGAAACTGGCAAAATTTGTGGGCATGGAAGACGCCATTGTCTTCAGTACCGGGTTTCAAACCAATCTAGGAACCATTACCGCCCTGGTAGACAAAGATGATGTGATCATTGTGGATAAAGAGGTTCATGCCAGCATTATCGATGCTATTAGTCTATCCAGGGCTCAAAAAAGGGCCAATTTAAGATTTTATAAACACAATGATATGGGTTCCTTTGAGAGTATTCTCCAGCGGTACGACCGGGACCATGGGAAATTAGTGGTAGTAGATGGCGTTTTTAGTATGAGTGGGGATATCGCTCCGCTGTCGGAAATCACTACCTTGTGCAAGAAATATAATTCCAGGTTAATGGTAGATGATGCCCATTCCATTGGTGTATTGGGAGGAGGCAAAGGAACAGCCTACCACTTCGATTGTGTGGATGATGTGGATTTGACCATGGGAACCTTTAGTAAATCCTTTGCTTCCACAGGGGGATTCATTGCCGGTAAAAAAGAGGTGATTCATTGGATTCAACATTTTGCCCGTTCGTTTATTTTTAGTGCCAGTTTGACCCCGGCCAATACAGCCACTGTACTGGCTGCCTTGGATATTATCGAAAAAGAGCCAGAACGAGTGGAAAAGGTAAATCAAATTGCCCAAACCATGAGGGAAGAATTAAGGGCCCTGGGGTTTAACATCGGCAACAGCGGCACGCCTATTATACCCATCATCATTGGCGACCAAATCAAAACCATGCAAGCCTGGCGTTTTCTTTTCGATGCCGGGATTTACACCAATGTAGCCTTACCTCCGGCAGTCCCGACTCATTTATCGCTGCTCCGCACCAGTTATATGGCCAACCATACGGAAGAGCAGTTGGGAAAGGTTTTGGAGGCGTTAAAACTGATGAAGGAAAAACTGGACATCAATTAGGAGCATACTATTAAAAAACCACAGATTACACAGATTTACACAGATTATAAAAAAATATAAAAAAATCTGCGTAATCTGTGGTTTCCCCTTTTTCTTTTTTACTTTTTTTCTTGAAATTTTTTTCGATTTCTAATACACTTATATTGTTAGATTATTGGCTGTATTGAATATTACATAAAACATAAAAACAAATGATTGGGGAAAAGATGAAGATAATTAGATGTGGCCGAAATATTTGTGTGGTTGTTCTTATATTTTTTTGCATACTGGCTGTGGGGAAATCAGTGGAGGGCAGGCGTCACAACCGCAGCAGCAAGAAAAAAGTGATACCTTTGGTTGGAAGGAATTACTGGCTGCCGGTGGGCTCCTGGTCGGGCTGCTGGGAATAGGCTTTGGTATTTATCAGTATCGTAAACGCAGGAAAGATGCAAAACTGAAAAAAATGGCGGAACTGGAAGCCGAAAAAGAATTCAAAACCCAGGAGCAAATAAGTTCAGACCGGACAGCGGAAGAAATCTATCGCGCCGCCTTGAGAGAAGAGCTGGGGACCCTTCACTTACTTGGTACACCGGACATCGAGTGCAAACCGGTCAGGCTGGAGGATGCCTTTGTATCTCTCAGCATATCCGAATCCTGGCGCAGCGAAAAACGGTTTGACGTCCCGGGGAAAATGGAGAGACTTGAAATGGAACGCCATTTGACAGCGGAGCAGGTCATGAAGCGTGCCTTTCAAAATTTTCGCCTGCTCCTGGTCATCGGTGATCCCGGTTCAGGAAAAACAACCCTGCTAAAATATTATGCTGTACGCTGCCTGGATAAGCGGCACCGGGAATTGGGATTTAAACAGGAAATATTTCCCATATATTTTCCCCTTCGGGACCTGGAGTTTCAGAAAATAAAAGAAGGAAATGATCAGTTTGAACCCGCGGCCTTTCCCGGGAACCTGGCAAAGTGGGCGGAGCGGCACTTGTTAAATATCTCCACCGGGCAGTTTCACCAGTGGCTGCAAAAGCGTAAAACCCTGGTGTTGTTGGACGGGTTGGATGAAATCAGCAGCAAGGAGCGGAGGCGAAAGGTGTGCCGGTGGCTCAGGGATATGTGCAATGGTCTCAAAAACGCCTGTTTTGTATTGACCTCCCGTGCCACCGGGTACCGGAAACTGGACGGCATCGAGCTGGAAGTACCGCATTTGCGGGCCGACATCATGGATTTTTCTCCCCAACAGCAGGAAGATTTTTTAAATAAATGGTTCCAGGCAGCATTTTGTTCCGAACTGCCGCCCGAAGGCACGCCGGAACCGGAATGGAAACAGCAGCAAAAAAAACGGGCACAGCAGCGGTCGCGAACCATTATTGAATTCTTGCAAAAAGAAGATAACAAAGCCCTGCAAGAGCTGGCCGCCGTGCCCATGCTCCTGCAAATCATGTCAATTATCTGGAAGGAAAGAGAATTCCTCCCCAAAACCAGGCCCGCCTTATACGATACCGCGTTGAATTATTTATTGGAGTACCGCGACCGTCAGAAGGAAATCGAACCGCTTTTACCCGCCGAAGAAGCACGCCGCGTGTTAACCCCCACCGCTTTATGGATGCAGGAAGAATTGCAAAAGGATGAAGCACCCAAAGCAGCTGTGCATGAAAAGATGCAGCCCATTCTAAAAACCCTGGAAGGGCAGCCCGAGGCATTGATCTTTTGTGAGAACCTCCGGGACCGTGCTGGGTTGATTGCCGATTATGACAGGGAACATTATATTTTCCGGCATAAATCCTTTCGGGAATTTTTATCCGCTTTACAATTGGTAAAAGAGGCTTCCCGGCAAAAGCGAATCAAGACGTTAGTCAAGTATTTCAAAGATGACTGGTGGGAAGAGGCGCTTCGATTTTTTATGAGCAAAGCGGATGATAAAATGTTTGATGGATTTATGCGCTTGTTCTTCCAGTCGGCGGTAAGCCGGGAATTGAATGCCAACCAGCAGACCTTATTGCAGAATTTTGTCAGGGAAGCCCCCCAGAGGACGATCGATGCATTAAAAGACGCATTAGACAGTGAAGATTTAAACGACAACCAGAAACGGTATGTGATGGATTGTTTAAAAATCATCGGCACCCCCGAAGCGATAGAGGCAATCGAGACATTCATTGAAAACAGCAAAGAAGATGAAGCCAACCTGGACTATGCCCGGGACATCGTGTGGGAATTAACCCCTGAAACTCGTAAAGTAGAAAAATTGGCTGAAAAAGATCGACTCACATCACGTCCGGATTCGTTCCGTAATCTCTTTGAGGACAATGTAGAATATATTAAAATCCCCGGCGGTACTTACAAATACTCGGTTACAAAGGAAATGGTAACGGTCCCTGATCTCTATTTTTGCAAATACCCGGTCACCAATAAACGGTACCGCCGGTTTATCGCTTTCCTTAAAGGCAAAGAAAAAAAGTTTCAAAAGAATCTAACATTGAAGTTGTTTGCAAATCAGTTAATTCAATTTGCAGGATCAATAAAAGGATTCACCGATTACTTGGGCACAGATGTCAAAAAATGGCCGAATAAATTTCGTTCCAGAACTGATGATAATAAGAAGTATAACGGTGATGACCAACCGGTGGTGGCGGTAACATGGTATGCGGCACGTACCTATTGCTTCTGGCTCTCCTGCCTGGAAGCAGTGATTATCCGGGGTGAAAAATTAAAAGACATAAAGAATAGCCACGGGTTGGCTTCCCTCTATCGCCTGCCCACGGAAATGGAATGGGAATGGGCGGCCGGAGGGGAGCCGGACGGTTCCATCCGGGAATATCCCTGGCCCAAAGAAAAAGGAGAACCCAATACAAACCTGGCTAATTTTGGTGAAAATGCAGGTGCCACTACTCCGGTAGGCCGTTACCCGGAAGGCGCGACACCCCACGGGCTCATGGACATGGCCGGGAATGCCTGGGAATGGATGGAGAACCTTTTTTCAAAGGAAGAAAAATATCCAGCCCTTCGCGGCGGCTCGTGGGGCGTTGATGGGCCCTATCTGCGCTGCTCCGCCCGATACGGCAACTACCCGCATTACCAGTGGGGCAGCCTTGGGTTCCGTGTGCTCCGCGGTCTTGCGCCCAGTCTTTAATCGATACTCTGATAATCTGTCCATCTGAAACTCTGGAACGGCGCATGGAGGTCAGTATGCAGTATGCAGTAGGCAGTAGGCAGTAGGCAGTTGGCAAAAGAAGAAGCGAGGAAGAGAAGAAACGAAGAAACGAGGAAACGAAGAGAAGAAGAATTTGAGAAGTTGAGAGGTTGAGATGTTAAGAAAGGTTTTTTTGGCTGTTTCCTTTTCCGGGATAAAAATTGTTGGAATGGATTGAAAAGAATTGAAATTACTGTTATTTTCTGCTATTATTCCTCATGTGAATACGAAAATAAAATGACCGCGAAAAAACAGGAAACCACCAGTAAAACAAAAGCAAAAAAGAAAAGCAAATACGATTCTGCATGGAAAAAAGTTGTTAAACAACTTTTTCAAAACTTCCTGAAATTCTTCTTTCCCGATATATACAATGCCATTGATTTCACTAAAGAGATTCATTTCCTGGATAAAGAATTACAAGAGATTGATCCGGACAGCACTTTAGGAGACCGTGTTGCTGACGTATTGGTAAAAGTCTATCTCAAAGATGGCACGATAAAATATATCTGCATTGTTATTCATATCGAAGTACAGGGAGACCCTCAAACCAATTTCATGGAACGTATGTTTATTTACTATTACCGGGCGTTCGATAAAGAAAAAGAAGAAAAAATACCGGTAATCAGTGTTGCCATCTTAACGGATGATAACGTAAATTACAGACCCGATGAGTATTTTTTCAGTCTTTTTGGATTTGAAGTGAGGATGAAAATACCTATTATCAAGATAATCGATTACAAATTGAAAAAGGAGCTGCGAGAGAAACTGGAAACTTCATCTAACCCGATTAGTATGGTGGTCAAAGCCCAATTAAAAAGCCGTGAAGTAAAAACAGCGGATAACGATAAAAAATTCGAAGTAACCAAAGAGTTAATCAGAGAGTGTTATAAGCATGGATATTCACGAGATGAAACTCATATCATCCTGAATTTTTTCGATTGGGTCATTCGTTTACCGAAAATGTTTAAAGATCGAATAAAAGATGTAATCAAAAAAGCAGAGGAGGAATTTAAAATGGAATATGTACCGATATGGGAAAGAGATGCCGAAGAAAGAGGAATAGAAAAAGGAATAGAAAAAGGAATAGAAAAAAACAAATGGGATGTTGTAAAAAATGGGCTGGCAATGGGATTACCGATAGAAACGATTGCCAAACTAACAGGCCTGCCCATTGAAAAAATTAAACTGATGAAATCCAAAATGGAATTGGAACAATCAAGGGAAACATAAAACACTGTTATTATTGAAAGGGTTTTTTACTTGACCTCTTTTCCTTCCGTCAGCAAACCTTCAACAGCGAATTGCCAGTTGGGTCGGCCATGCCAAACAGGCCAATACCTTTTCACTGCTCGTATCCCTGGGGCTGGAATATTTTTAATTTTTTTTTATTTTGTATTGAAAACTATTTATTTTTTTTATAAAATTGATTTTGAAAACGGATAAGGCAAGTTCTTTTAAAAAAGGGAGATGAATGAACATGAAGATGAAAACAATATCCCGAATCGTTTTCCTGGTGGTATTTTTTGTCATATCAGTATTATTATTTGACCTTGCTCAGCCCGTCGAACCAAAAAAGGATTCTCTCCAATCAGGGCAGGCGCAGCCGCAGGCAAAAGAGACAGATAAAAAAGAAAAAGAAAAAGCAGCCAATATAAGATTCTGGATTACCATTATTGTCGCCCTGGTTGTCGGTTTTGTCGGACGTGAAGGCATTCGGGCACTTTTTAAGTATATTAGAAGGAAAAAAAGACGGTTTTCTACAATCAGGACAGCAAAAAGCAGGTATTGTTCTCTTTTAAGAGAAAAACTCGGGCACATCGAAATGTTTGGGGCACCGGCTATTGAGAGTAAAGCAGTAAAACTGGAGGATGCCTTTGTTTCATTGCGTATTACCCGGGATTGGAAATGTGACCACCGTTTTGAACCTCAAGAGAATATAGAGACACTTGAAATGGGAAGGCATTTGACGCCGGAAGAAGTGATGAAACGCGCGTTTCAAGATTGCAGGCTGCTGCTGGTGATTGGTGATCCCGGGTCAGGTAAAACAACATTACTTAAATATTATGCTGTTAGTTGTCTGAATAAAAGACACAGGCGTTTGGGTTTTAAAAGAAAGGTGCTGCCCCTGTACTTTCCTCTGCGGGAATTGGAGTTTGCCAAAGGAAAGAATGAAGAGGAGGAAAAGATAGCACCGGTTACGCTTCCCAATAACCTGGCGGCGTGGTCTGGACGGCATATGGTAGATATCCCGGTGAAGCAATTCCAGGACTGGCTGCAAAACCGCAAAACCCTGGTGCTCTTTGACGGGTTGGATGAAATCAGCAGCAAAGATCAGCGAAAAAAAGTATGCCGATGGATTGCAAATACCTGTGCGGGCCTTGAGAATGCCTGCTTCGTCTTGACCTCTCGTGCCACCGGGTACCGGAAACTGGACGGCATCGAGCTTGAAGCCAGGCATTTGCGGGCCGATATCATGGACTTTTCTCCCCGGCAGCAGGAGGCTTTTTTAAAAAAATGGTTCCAGGCTGTCTGTTTATCTGAATTCCCCACAGAGGAGATGCCGAAAAAGGAGTGGAAGCAGAAACAATTAATTCGAGCTGAAAAGCACTCACAGGTTATCATCGATTTTTTAAAGAAAGAAGAAAATAAAGCGCTCCAGGAACTTGCAGCGGTCCCGATGCTCCTTCAGATCATGGCGATTATGTGGAAAGACTGGAAACACCTGCCAAGAACACGACCGGCATTGTACGATGCTGCTTTGAACTATTTACTGGAGCACCGTGACCGGCAGAGGGATATCCAACCCCTGCTGCCGGCGAAAGAGAGCCGCCTGGTACTGTCTCCAACAGCGTTATGGATGCAAGAGGATTTAGAACAGGATGAAGTACAAAAACAAGAGATGCACCGGTATATGGAGCCAATTCTCAACACCCTGGAAGGACAACCTGAAGCATCAACCTTTTGCAGCTATTTACGGGACCGTACAGGGGTAATCGCTGATTACGACAGTCAACACTATATTTTCCGGCATAAATCCTTCAGGGAATTCCTGGCAGGTATTCAACTGAAAGAAAAAGCTCATCAAACTGGGCGGATAAATATGTTGATTTCATGTTTTAACGAGGACTGGTGGGAAGAACCAATTCGCTTTTTTATGAGTGAATCCAATGATAAAATATTCGATCAATTTATGGAGCTGTTTTTCAAAAATTCAGTCAGCCAACAATTGGATGATCATCGCCAAACACTTTTGCAGCATTTAATAAAGGATGCACCCCAGAAAAAGATCGATGCATTGGTAAACGCATTAAACAGCGAAGATTTAAACGACAACCAGAAGCGGTATGTGATGGATTGTTTAAAAATCATCGGCACCCCCGAAGCAATAGAGGCAATCGAGACATTTATTGAAAAAAGTAAAGAAGATGAAGCCAACCTGGACCATGCCAGGGACATCGTGTGGGAATTAACCCCTGAAACTCGTAAAGTAGAAAAATTGGCTGAAAAAGACCGACTCACATCACGTCCGGATTCGTTTCGTAATCTCTTTGAGGATAATGTAGAATATATTAAAATCCCCGGCGGCACTTACAAATACTCGGTTACAGAAAAAATGGTGACGGTTCCTGATCTCTATTTTTGCAAGTACCCGGTCACCAATAAAAGGTACCGCCGGTTTATTGCGTTCCTTGAAGGCGGGGAGAGGGAATTTATAAAAGAACTTCCCCTGGATATGTTTTCGGAAAAACTACTTTTATTTTCAAAATCAAATGAGGGCTTTTCAAAATATTTGGGGGAAAATTTTAAAGAATTTTCGGATAATCTCCGTTCCAGTTATGACGATAATAAGAAATATAACAGTGACGACCAGCCGGTGGTGGCGGTGACATGGTATGCGGCACGCGCCTATTGCTTCTGGCTCTCCTGCCTGGAGGCTGTTATAAACCGGGGTAAAAAATTAGAAGATATAAAGGATATCCAGGGGTTGGCTTCCCTTTACCGCCTGCCCACGGAAATGGAATGGGAATGGGCAGCCGGAGGGGAGCCGGACGGCTCCATCCGGGAATACCCCTGGCCCAAAGAAAAAGGAGAACCCAATTCAAACCTGGCTAATTATGGTGAAAATGTAGGTGCCACCACTCCGGTAGGCCGTTACCCGGAGGGTGCGACTCCGCACGGCCTTATGGACATGGCTGGTAATGTCTGGGAATGGATGGAGAATCTTTATTCAAAGGAGATAAAATATCCGGCCCTTCGCGGCGGCTCGTGGCGCGTTGATGCTTCCGATCTGCGCTGCTCCGCCCGCAACTACTACGTCCCGCATGTCCAATGGGGCAGCGATGGGTTTCGCGTGCTCCTCGGCCTTGCGCCCAGTCTTTAATTGATACTCTGAAAATCTGTCCATCTGAAACTCTGGAACGGCGCGGGGAAAAGAAGAAGTTGAGAAGTTGAGGGGTTGAGAGGTTGAGAAAGGTTTTTTCGGGTATCCCCAACCCGGCCAGGCCGGGCTCAAAAAGGTTATTTTAGCCACCGAGGACACAGAGTTTAAAAAAAATTAATTACCTATTCGCAGCATTTTCCTCCCGGACAGCGGTCTTTAGTAATTCTATTCGTTCTACAGGTAAATCGGTTATTTCTGAAATTGTTTCGATATCCATTCCTTTTATGAGACAATTTAAGGCAACTCTAAGCTTATTCTTTTCTTCGCCTTCTTTCACACCTATTTCTTTGCCTCTTTCAAGGACTTCTTCAAATATGGTACTCATTAGCGCACCTCCTTCCTTTATAACGTCATTAACAGATTCCTGGAGTTGATCGAACGTTACATTTTTTCCGCCAAATTCGGTTTATCGAAAGAAACCCTGAAAAAACCATCATGGGAGAGGTAAACCCTGAACTTTCTCTTATCTTTTTTTTCAGACTCTGGCGGTTCACTATCACTATCATTGTTGAATTTTTTTTCTTCCGGCATATGTTTATTATAATTTTCTATTGGAGTTTTGTCAACAACGGATTTCCCCAAAAGAAACCAGGTGGTTTCTTGACTGTCCCCAAATTTTCATGGTAAAATATATCGATGAAAAGGGTAAGAATAACATATGATGGTGCTGGGCAATTTGTCATGATAGGTGGGTTGATTGAAAAATGAAGAAAATAGCGATTATTACTTTTATGTTAGTGAGCCTTGGGCTGAGCGGCATCTCCCTTGCCCTTTCCGCTGCTGCCGGGGAAGACGGAGAAGATAAGGTCTATTTACCCCCGGCAAATCTCAACCCGGAGACCTATCGACTGCTAAAAAACGGTCAGTGGGAGCAAGCCATCGAGAAACTCAGCGAAGCCTACGAATCCATCAATTCCGATGCCAATCTCAAGTATTACCTGGCTTTCTGTTATGAACAACTGGCAAATACCGCGATCAATGAGAAAAGGTACCAGGATGCCATTAACCAATTGGAAAGCGCCGTCCACTACGTCAAAGACCAGCCCCGCCTCTACCTGGGTCTGGGGGCATGCTATTTCTCCCTTTCCCGGTATGCGGAAGCCGAACGAGCGTTCTCACAGGTACTGGAACTGCAGCCCCGCCATTTCCTGGCCCACAAGATGCTGGGGGAGATTTATTACCTTACTAACAATATGGACGACGCCAGGGAACATTGGCAAGCAGCACTGAAAATAAAGCCCGGCGATGATTATACAAAAAAAAGACTGACCGGGTTGAAAAAATATAAGCACATGGCGGAAAATTTCGAAACCGAAGTCGATATGATGTTTTCCGTCAGTTTCAATGGGACCAAAAAACCGCAGTTGAGAGACCTTGTCTTGAATATGCTGGCAGAGATTTCCCGGGAGCTAGGCCAGAAGTTGAATCTATATCCCAACCGGCAAATCCCGGTGATACTCCTGACGAACCAGGCATTTTTCGACATAACCGGTTCTCCCAAATGGGCCGGTGGGGTGTATGAAGGGCATATCAAAGTGCCGGTGGATAATTACCAGCCCGGGTTATTACGCATCGTCCTGGCTCATGAATATGTACATGCAGTTATTTTCGACCGGCTCTCTTTCCGCTGTCCCTGGTGGCTTAACGAAGGATTGGCTCAATATCTGTCCGGGGATCAAGAGGGAAATAAACGTAAATTAAAACTGGCCGTCCAATTCATCAAGCAGTCTAAGGTTCCCCCCCTGGAAGAAATGCCGGGAAACGTGCTCAAGGAAGGGGATAGAAAGAGTGTCCAGTTGGCCTATGCCCTGGCATTGTCTGCGGTTCAATACTTTGTTGATCATTTGGGCATCACCGAGATGCAGTATGTGCTGGATTTAATGGCCGAAGGAAAAGGGTTCGCTGCTGTTATCAGCGAAATCACCGGCTACTCCTTCGCTGAATTCCAGGAGAATTGGAAACAAGCTTACTCTCAAAAATGAAGGATTTGGTGTTTAATGTGCAAATAAATTGGAATTATTGGGATATAAAACATTTGACTTATTTTTTTTTATTATATATAATTAATGGATGAGGTGTTGGAATGAAACCGGAAGTAAAAGAAAAAAGGGAAAATGAACGAGTCTTTTTTACGTTGGAAGAAAATGTTGGGGTTACTGTGGATCTTTTCGGGAAAGGTAAGACAATCGAGGCAACTCTTTTGAGTATAAGTAGCGGAGGACTTAGTATTGCTGCCACCAAAAAAGAGAAAAAACATATCCAGGAAGGAGATATGCTTATTGTATCCCGGCTCCATTTGCCTGGCCTCCATGAAGCAATTGCCAGGATTGAAGTTGAAGTAAAGCACATCCTATTTTATAAAGACTATGACCGCATGTCTATTGGCTGTGCATTTACAAATCTTCCTGATCTAATTTTTAAAAAAATTGAAGATTTTGTTAATGAACGTCTTGAATTACGAACCCTGGAAGGAGATGACGAAGGACTTGAAGTTTGACGTTTTTTGATGGAAAATTGGACAGCGTCCACAACCTGTTAAGAGGAGCAAATTGAATCAGAAACTGCCTATAAAAAAACAGCAGGGGAGACGTTGAATCGACGGCTTAATGCCTTTAACTGCCTAACATTTAGCTCTCTTTTTCCGTTCAAAACTTCTGAGACAACACCTTGACTGCCAATTTCCGATAAATCACTCTGCTTTAAACCATGTTCATCCATTAGAAACTTGAGAACACCAATCGGGTCTGAAGCAGTTTCCGGGAAGTGCTGGTTTTCATAGTTTTCGATTAATGTTCCCAGGATTTCCATTAAGGAAGCTAAGGGATGAGTTTCGTCCTCACCGATTTTATCTATCAATTCATCTATTAATCTTTTCCGCGTGATTACATGCATGCCCAAATATATCTCAAAACGAGATAAAAGTCAAGCGAAAAAATGAAATTATTTGCCGTACCTCATTTTCTCTTGAATAGACAGGGATTAAAGGATATAATATGTCAGTGTCTAAAAAAGGAGATCCTATGAATAAAAAACAATTTGGTATTATCCTGGTTTGTACGATTATTTTTGCATTTTTAGGTGGGATATTATCCCAGGGACTCATTTCAGGTTCATCTGCGGCGGCCCAGGCCAAAGGCAAAGAAAAACAGCCGGAAGGCATTGATGCGTACTTGATGAAAGAAAACCTGTTTATTGGTGTGGTGGAAAAAGGAAAATTTTATGTGTTGGCCCCCGGGCAGCGGTTACCTTTTTCCATTCGGTTAACCGGAATCCAAATGCAGGAAGCTCGGCCGCCGGAGACACAGGAAATCAATCTTAAAGAGTATGAAGGCAAGGCCATTGTGGTTAATGGTCACGATGGCGGTGGTTGGATTTACCGCGCTGCCGTGGTAGACAGCGGCGGACTCCTTGTTACACTACTGGTAAAGCAGGTATTCGGCACCACCAAACCGGAAGGGAAATCGGATTCTTAACCAATTTGCCTACCATGAAAAAAACCACAGATTACACNNAATCTGCGTAATCTGTGTAATCTGTGGTTTCCACTGGTTAATCCAGTCGTCCGGTCCCCGGGAGATACATTCCGAAGCACTGCAAATCTCCTGGACGCCCGGCGCCTTCAACCAGTCTGGGCGCTTCGCAGTCTTTTTAGGGAAGTACCCAATAAATATTGGATTCATATCAGTCTTCATATTCATATTCATATTCAACTACTTGCCTGTCCCCATTTTTCCATTTTTCAAAGGGTGTCCACGCTGTGGACTTGCCGCCAGAGGGGAAAATAGGAGGTGGATTTAGGGTATGGGATAACCAGGTGAAATTTCCTGCAGGTGAAAATAGCCCTTTATGCAATTCGGATTTCTTATACACAACTGGATATGATTTTTTTCTCTAAAACCTGCTGAAGGATACAACTCTTTACCTTCAACAAAAACACCTCGTACAGAATCAAATAACCTCTCCTTTTTCTTTCTCTTCAACGAATGAAGAGTCTCTATAACAGCGCAGTCAAGATTTCTTTTCAGGAAATATCCTGAATCATCTGGATATTCGTTTACAGGAAGTTCATAACCGGAGATCTTCATTAACTCATATGTCTTTTTAAGTTCTTTGAGAAACAAAGAATCCAAAAGATTAAGACAGTGTCCGAGATCAATAACAGCACAAATGACAAAAGGCTCTGTTATCTTACCTTTTGTTAAACGTTTATTTATAACTCCATCCCGGGCAAATTCCAAAGCCCTCTCGGGATTATTCTCCCAGAAATAAATCCCATTCCCCAACCAATCATAGTCATTATAACTTTTTTCAAGATGCAATGTGCCATTTGAATGCAATATTTTTAGAGCGACCGATCGGTCACACCCGTGAAAACCCAATACAAGATTTGAAATACGGGAATACATAACAGATTATTATTTGTACCTGTCAGTGAGTGTGCCATCAGGATTGACTATCCCGGCATCTCTCATTATCTGCCGGGCTTCTTCGGGAGTGCAATTTTTAACATACTCTTCAATTCTTTTTATTTCCTCAAGTACCTCTTGCTCACTCATAATTTCTTTCCTCCAAAGCTTCCTACGGTAATTATATTAACAGTAGTGAAAATTCACAAGTAACACACATCAATATTATAAATTAAGATCCGCGAATTGTCAACAAAATCAATTTATAGAAGAAAGGCAGACTTTCCTTGTCACGCAAATTATTTCGGCTTCCCATGCAGGTGCCCCACCGGGGATTTGAAAAACGGGGCAGGCCAATTTTTACTTTCCTACTTATCCGTCCTATCCTTAAAGAAGGATAGGTCTGAGACATCCTGGAAATAGGGTTCTATAAAATCCGCATAAACTTTCTCTCCTACCTGGTAAGCTGCAAAGAAAACTTTATCTCCATCAGTGATATGGTGGTGGGCGGTATATTTTTCCAGGAGGGCATACCGGTTGGCCCCGTAAATGATTACCGGCGGCGCGGTGTTGGAGGCTTTCGTCCGTACCTGGCCGGAAAAGGTCCCGGTATTGTTCATTTGCAGTAATTTTTTATTGGTACCGAGGGGAAGGTCAAGGGCCTGGAAGCGATCCTTATATTTTATAAATGGCTGCTCTTGCATCAAGCGGCGGCCTTTTTCCATGAGGCGAGCGACTTCGGTTTCATGGTTCAAGGTATGATAGATGAGAACCAGGTGACGAAGGGTTTCCAGGTCATTGTCCTGAACGGAAATGGCTTTTTCTAAAAAGCGGAGGGCCGCACGGTACTGCCGGCGCGAAGTAAAAATAGAGCACAGTTCCATGAGGGTCGGGAGGTTTAAGGGGTTTATACGGTAACTTTCTTTAATGTACTTATAATAGAGTTGTTTTTTCTCCCTCCAGGCGGGTAATTCGCGTCTTTTCTCATCTGCCGCCCATTGTTTGTACAATAAAGCGAATTCCGTGCAGCCATGAATATTATCCGGCTCTATTGCCAATAATTCCTTTAGAATATTCTCTGCTTCTTGATAGCGTTTCTGCCTTTGATATATCTTACTTAATTCCGTACGGGATTGGAGATTAGCTTTATCGATCTGCAATATTTCCACCAATACCCGCTCCGC